>Ga0335070_10000429_pt1 | contig 46891 bp, 30 predicted proteins | sample Lox_Sample_13_FD_206722 | JGI IMG/M metagenome (GOLD analysis project Ga0335070, IMG submission 206722) | Soil microbial communities from Loxahatchee National Wildlife Refuge, Florida, United States - Lox_Sample_1.3 | ecosystem: Environmental > Terrestrial > Soil > Wetlands | place: USA... | reverse complement strand
CACGAATGTTTCAGCCGACCATACGGTCCGCGCAACCTTTTCTCAGCTTTCAGCCACCTCGGTTCCCGCCATGGGGCTGTGGGGTTTCGGCGCGGCAGTTTGCGGGCTGATCTGGATCGCCCTGAAACGAAAGAGAAGAAATATCTGACCATTGGCTATATCAGCTATGGCTAGACACATATGTTTTTCGAAGAACTCGCAGAAATTTAACTTTTTCTCCATCAAAATGTGACAATTGCCTGTCAACGTCTTCGAAAAACTAAAGCATAGCGGGTCCTTCGCTGGCTGGCAGGGATATCTGTTGAGAACCAGAAAGCCCGAATCGAGAAGTTGAATTCATATTCTCGATTCGGGCTTTTTTTGTCTCCCCCACCCCGCCCTAGCTCGTTTGTCGGAAAGGAGGTGATGATCACAGGTAGGAAGCGATCCCGCCGTCGGCGGGATCAGGTAAAGGCTTGAACCGATTTTGCGATTAACGAATCAGTAACAGAGGAATGACTAAAGGCAGAAAAGGAGGAGGAAAAGAAAGATGAAAAAGTTGATTCTAACAGTCTGTTGTGCAGTCTTATTATTAGCAGGCACTGCCAGGGCGGATATCGCTGTTTCCGGCGCAATTGTTTACTGGAACCAATACGGCCAAACAGGACAGCAGGCTTCGACGCCTGGGACTGGCTCTGCTTATATTACGGCGGTAGATATGACCAGAGGCGCTGGGTTACTCACCGACAGCACTGGCGCTAACTCATTAAATTCCAACGGCTGGACCGGTGAGGCAACGGACTATATACAGTTCGGCTTCACGGTTGCTAATGGCTATAAGGCAAACCTGAACCAACTCTGGATCGCGACACGATCCTCCGCGTACGGCCCCGGAACAATGGGCCTCTATGGCTCATCCGACAACTTTGCCCACCAGACCTTGCTCACAACATTCACTCAGGGGAATGGAACGTATCTCAACAGCTTAGTCGACCTCAGCAGTCTGACTGCACTAACTGGAACCTACCTGTTCCGTCTGGAACAGATCGGGAGCACCGCTGCTAACGGCTTGACGACGACATTAGCCGGCACCTTCAGGGTAAGCGATTACAACAATAGTGGAACTTACTACTATGACTCGATCACCGGTTCTGTCGCACCCGTTCCCATCCCGGCTGCTGCCTGGTTGCTCGGCTCCGGCCTTATGGGTCTGGTGGGTCTCAGGAAAAGATTAGGGAAACAGGTAATAGAATAAATCCCCCTTGGACGATCAAAGCCCGCCAAAATCGACGGTGACATAAAGGGGTACACGATCTGATTCAGGAGCGAACACCCGGCCGGAGTTTCGACTCCGGCCAGGGTGTTGTTATAAAGGTTTTGCCATCGACTATAAAACTTGGAGGGTGACGACCATGCATTTCGGTAATAATTTTTTTGCAACCCATCTCAAAAATCTCGTGATTGCCCTTGTTGTCATTGCGCTTGGGCTGACGGCGGCGGCTGTCACCGGTTTTGCCGCGGACGGAAGTATTACCATCTTTCATGTGAACGACACGCATGCCCGCGTCACGCCGCATAAGTGGATCATCAACCAGCACGGCACGGATCAGCCTGTCTTCGAGGACGTGGGCGGCGCGGCATACCTGGCATCCGAAATGCTGCGGCTCACGGCGGGCGAGCCCGACGCCATCGTGATCGATGCGGGTGACATCTCCGAGGGCAATCCCATCGGCGACATGAACGGCAACGGCACAATGACGCAGTTTTACACCCTCCTCTCCAATAAACTTAGGGCGCAACGCGGCCGCGGCATCGATGCGGTAGTCGTCGGCAACCACGATGTCCGTGACATCAATTACATCAACAACCTCGTGGCGCTCCAGAATTCAGGGGTTCCCGTGTTGTCGGTGAATGTCCGCGATAAGAATACCCATCTCCCCTATTTTGCCCCCTATACCATCGTGACGGTGAACGGCATCAAGATCGGCATTCTTGGGTACACCACGCAGGCGGCTGAGGTGGGGGCCTCTTTGGCGAATACCCTTGAAGTCGCGGCCTGCGATTGGAACGGCGCCGATCCCAACGGTTGCCATATTGCCGCCTACATAAACGAGTTGCGCACCACCAGGGGCTGCAATTTGGTTATTCTTGCCGCCCACATCGGCCATAGCGGCCTCGTTGACCCGACGGCGCCGCTGCTTTTGGACGATGGCGCTGCAAAACTCCCGGAAGTAGCCGTGACAGGCCACTGGCACACATGGGCCGACACGGTCTGGCAGCCCGAGATGCTCAACTACAAGACCATCTTCACTGAATCGGCAAGCTACATGAAGTATATCGGAGAGTTGAATATAGCGAACGCGGGAAGTTACATAAGCTCAGTCCAGCACGTGGTCCGCAATGCCGACCTGGATCCCGACCCGGACGTAGAGTCATTTATCGATAACCTGATCTCCCAGTACAACGCGGCCCATCCCGGCCACCCGGTCGATGAACCGATCGGTTATACCGCCGACAACTTGATGCTCGACAATGTTATGAAATGGTGGTCGGCCGACGAGTATCCGTGGAGCGGCAATAACACGGCGGGGCAGTGGATCTGCGACGCCATGCAATGGAAGGCTGCACAACTCTTTGGCCAATGTGATCTGGCCATCGAGACGGGGGGCGGGGTGCGCGCCGATATCCCCGCCGGTCCCGTTACGTACCTGCAGATATATGAAACCTTTCCCTGGAATGACGACCTCTTCTACCGGATCAACATGACGGGCCAGGAGATCGTCAACTTCCTCAAGCAGACGAATATGGACGCCGGTTTTTCCCGGGCCCTTGACGTGACCGCCTATGACGGCATCCCGACCAGCGTGAAATTCAACGGGCAGCCCATCGACGTGAACCATACCTACACCGTAGCGATCAACAACTACATGTACGCCCACCCGCCGACCGGCTGGACGTGGTCGGATGCTAACCCGCTCACATCAAACGTCCTCTGCCGCGACGGCATCGTCGAGTTTATGCGCACTCAGCATCCGGACCAGGCTCACGCCTACTCGGTCGGCGGGCCTCGCTATCATCTGAACACCGAGTTCTCCGGCGGCTACCGCGCTGTGGTCACGATGATGAATGACAACGACTCCAAGCCTGCCTACGAGGACGCATTCATCCGCTTCCTCAGCGCCACGCCGGAGACACTGGCCCGTCGCGGAAGCAGCCAGGTTCCATCCGATCTCGTCAATGCTGACGGCACCATCAACGCTGCGAACCGTCTTTCGGAGCAAGAGCTTTACCGCAGCTTCCTGGGCTTCAGGACAGGCGTCCTTAGACCGGGCGACATCATCGAAACCTGGGGAAAGGGAAGCTTTTACAGCGGCAATCCCGAATTTGTTGATCAGGAAGGGATCTATGCCAATGGCATCGAATTCAAAATCGTCGGACACGACGACAGTCTGGCGAAACCCACCTTCATGTCGTCCATAGGCGCGTTCTGGAACGACAATTACAGGAACCACTACGTAGAGTTTATCGCCAGGAAAACCGGAACCAGCACGGTGGTTGACCAGAACGGCATGTCGATCACCATTATGGACGCCACCGCTTATGCGACGAAGACACTGCCGGGCAATGTGGGCGATATGCTCCTGATCTCCGGCGTCCTCACCATGGAAAGCTACGGGCTTCGTTTCCGTTGCAATAACGCCGCGGTGACCAGTGCCCCCTTCCCGCCGATATGCGGCCCCTCATCACACATTGATGCGGTGTCCTCGGGAACAACCTCATCGCCGCTGACGCTGGCCGCTACTGCGGCACCCTGTTCATCAGTGACATACAATCTTACTCCAGTCGCAGACTCGTATGTCGGCAGCGGTAGGCCGACATCGAACTATGGAACGAGCACCACCATCTATATACAGAGCAGCAGTGCAAGCACTTATGGCGACGAGAGGGGGTGGCTGAAATTTGACCTTTCTTCGAGTATTCCGCCAGGGGCGACCATTACCGGCGCTACACTCCAACTCTATAACTGGGGAGCGGCAGGCGCTGCTCTGCCGGCTGAGGTGCGGGCCGGCCTGAACGACACCTGGATCGAATCAGGAACCGGTTCGATCACCTGGAGCAATCAGCCTGCCTTTGGTGATGTCCTTGATACCCAGACATTGGCCGCTGGCACTTATAACGTCTGGTATAACTGGAATGTCACCTCCTTTGTCCTGACCAAGTGGGGCGGCAACAAGCTTGTCTCCCTTGTCGTCAAACCGGTGACCGAAGGGTCGCCAGACGCAACCGCGCCATCCTATAAGTTTGATACGAAAGAGTATAGCAGCAACAAACCGGTGCTTCAGGTGACCACATCCGGCGGCACAGCCGCGTTGTCGCAGGTGGAGTTCTTCTATCGCTACACAGCCGACAATGTGACCTGGGGCGCCTGGACGTCCGCTGGCATTGCTACAACGGCTCCTTACACGATGACCTTCAACTATCCAAACGGCTACGGCTACTACGAGTTCTACAGCCGGGCCACCGACAGCAACAACAACGCGGAACCGGCGCCGGCAGCTGCCCAGGCGTTCACACATTACATAAACAACCCCGCCTACTATCCGCTCATCTCAATTGACAATTTGTACCAGAAGTATGATGGTCAGCCCAAGAGCGTCACTGTCACAACCATCCCATCAGGCGCCGCCTACAGCGTCACCTACGATGGGAGTCCAACCTCGCCGGCGAACCCTGGCTCTTATGCAGTGATGGCGACGGCAATTCTGGGAGGGAATACGGCAACGACTACCGGCGTCCTCACCGTCGGTCTTGGCACGGCGACTATCAATATCAGCAATTTGAACCAAGTCTATGATGGCACGGGCAAGAGCGTCAATGTCAGCACGGTTCCTGCTGGCCTTTCCGTTTCCGTCACTTACAACGGTTCCCCAACCCCTCCGATCCCAGCTGGAAACTATGCGGTTTTTGCAGACATCGCTGATCCGAACTACGCGGGCTGGGCAACGGGCATCTTGAGCATTAATAAAGCTCCTGCCACGGTAACTTCCGGCAATTTGAGTTTCGCCTATGACGGTCAGCCGAAGAGCGTTTCCGTCACCACGAACCCGCCCGGTCTAAGCGTGATCGTTACGTATAACGGGTCTCAGACTCCCCCGTCTGCTGTCGGTTCTTATTCCATTGTGGCCACGGTGACGGATTCCAATTACACCGGGACTGCCTACGGGAATATGACCATAGCCGAAGGACCAGTGGCTGTGCCAACCCTCGGTCTGTGGGGGTTTATAGTCGCGGCTGGGTTAATCGGAATGATGGGTATGCGAAAATGGAGACAATGCTGAGTGATAGGCGCTAGAAGAGGAAACTGTCTGGGAGCGAAGGAACCGCATTGTTCATGATGAATTTGTGACATTTCGTTTTGCCAAGAAAATGTGATTTGATCTCCATCATTTTGTCACATGCCTCGGTTAATCTCGGTAAAGAAACATCTAACGCGACTATGAGTATGATGCATCGAGTTTAGAGAAAGTTTTTAGTCCATTTCGAAAAAGGGGGTAGAGTGCCATGTTGTGTCAAACGATTAAGGTGGGAACAGAGTGTATCTTCATGAAAAGGAATGGCTGTTCCTACAACGGTGGAAAATGCTATCCCGTCGTCGACTCCTGCAAAGGGTGCGACAGGGTTGTGGCATTCGAAGCGGGGTCTTATTGCAAGAGTTACTGTGACCCTTCCATCAAGTGGGCAAAGGGTCCCTGCAACTTCGCCACCCATGTGAAGAGGGAGGTAAAGGAAGACACCTTTAAGTTGAATCCTTTGAAAGCCTCCAAGCGAAACATCAGCCAGAAGGCTTAGAGTATTCCTCAGGATTTCTTGTTGATCACAACGTTGTTTTAGCAGAGTTTTGAGCTTCTATTCTGACCGAATAGCGGAAAGGGAGAGAGGTTTGTTTGACAGACCTTTCTTTGGTTCAAAGGGTTTTGGATCGGAATGAAATAACACGGTGGAAGAATGGAGGACCGGGGGAGAAGCCGTGATTTCTTCGAGAAAAGGGGGTTCTCTTCTGGCACGATAGCTTGAACGCGGAACACCCCTGAAAGTGATTATTGGCGAACTCTGCGAGAAGAAATCTTCTTTGGCGTTTACGGCGACAGGGTTTCCAGATGCGCCAAGTCCCTCCCCTGAGTGTTCTTGGTGCCGATCACCAGGATCTCGACCTTCCCATTCACGCCCCGTCTCCAATACATCCTACCCCGGTATGCAAATTCCGACTCCAGCACGCTAAACGCCGCTTTTCGTAAAAAAACCTTGCATTTCACAGGGACCTTGCCGCAATCCTCATTCAATGCGTGAATGGTTTCTTCTGCCTTGAGCTGCATGTCATCCTGAAGCTCATGAAACCCTTGGACTGCCTTTTCATGAAACTGGACGTTCTTGCAAAGCATACCGAGCCTCTTGATCAGGCCCTGTACCTGCTTTTCTCCTTTTTTCTCGAAGCGCTGCGATGAAACGGTCAGCCTGGTCACTTCTTCCCGGAGTCCTAGGACCTCCTGTTCCATCGCTTCTCTGAGGGCCGTGCTCTCCCTTAAGCTTTTCTCTAAGATCTCCATTTCCGTAATGGCATCAAGCTCGGCGGATTCAAGCCTGTCTTTGGCTTTGTGAAGCTCGGAATGCAAAAACTCGACACGCTCTCTGTAGCTCTTTTCCTTGGTTGTCAGTTGGCCGAGTATCTCCTGGGACCGGGCTAACTCTGTGCCCGCTTTTTCCAGGGCCTCGGCATTCAGACGGCTCAGGCGCTCTGCCTCACGTGTCCTGGCAACATATACTCTTGCCAGAAGCGCGGAGACGATGAACAGATAAAACAACAAGATGCTGTTCGCCAACCAAGTGTTGTGAGATATTTCAACGCCAAGTTTGATGAGAAAACCCTCACTTAGAATCTTCAAATTGCGGTCGGCTGCCGCCTCGGGTGAAAGTACTAAGGGTCCCACCGTTTCCCGATGAGAAGGCTCAAAGATCATCACGGGATAGAGCACTCTCCCAGTCCTCGTGGTAACGGTGATCTCAGGCTTCACTCCCCATCGAATGAGCTTCCGGCCGGAGAGAAAATCCTGGATATTCTTGTGAAGCTGATTTTCGAATGAGATTTGCCCCTTACGCAAAGGCTCGGTGTCTGCAACGATAATTCTGTTCAGTTCCGCAGACCAGCGCTTTTGGATAAGTATCTCCAGGCCCTGCACCGAGAAAACATAGAGAACAGGAGGCAGTAGAATGCACAGGTAGATGACCCTGAAGGATAGAAACCGCATTTGGACATCTTACTTGTCTTTGGATTTATCCAGTTTGGTCAACTTTGAACCGCTTAGCGACACGTCGGCCATCAACCCCTTGGCGCCAAAGACTCTTAATGGGATCTCTCATAGTCGTGATATCCGATTTTGTCTTTCTTGATGAAAAATATATCAGAAAGAATCAACAAACTCAAGAGTGAGCAATCTTGATTGCCAAACCAATTTAGAAATGTCCGGGCTTCATGGCCCAGAAGCAACGGCTAATCTGGTGATAAATTTCCTTATCCAAAAGGTAGTTTCTACAAAGAAACTTGTTGATAACGCTTCTTCTTTGCTATACTTGGACTGATTCTTGGTTTGCTCGAATGGTACGCTATTTATCATTTCGGCCTCTTGCTGGATTCCTTGGCCGCTTCGATTCCAGGGTTCAAACATTCGCTTCGCTTAACGAAGATTTAACGTTGTCTCCATGATTCTGTAACAAAAATCTGAGCTTAATACGCCACAAGAGTATACGGGCACTTTGCTGACCTTATCAAGGACCCAGAAAACCCGGACCGATCACTGGGTCGGTCCGGGTTTTTTTATATGTGGCCTAAGCGCGGGATACCTGAAAACACTGGAGGGGGTTTTTATGAAAAGCGGAATAGGGTGGCATGGTCTTTTATTCTTCGTTGTGGAAATGGTCGCGACATTTATTGATGAGGACACGTTTGCCTTTCCACCAAAGCTGGTAGCTGCGGACCTGTATCAACACGACTTGGACCTCTCTGGATTATCCGACCGGTATCCATACTTATGTCAATGGCATAGATAATTCAGGCAACATCGTGGGGTTTTATAAGGATAGCAGCGGATTTGAGCATGGCTTTCTTGCAACCCCATCCCCTGTCCCCATACCAGCACCGTTGCTGCTCCTTGGCTCGGGACTGGCGTGCGTTGAAGTATTAAAGAGGAGATTAAAAAAATGAATATCAACTCCCCCTTTTGGTAATCAAGGACCAGCATCGTCACCTTTAGCGCAAATTTAACTTGAGCTTCATCAGATTGTCACATGTCTTTGTTAAATTCGTCTTTGCAAACAGATTTGGACAAAATTCTAACTCTTGGCCATTCTATAATGATATGAGCAGTGGTTAATCAGTGAGAACGGACACAATGGGACATTCCTTCATCGCAAGGGGAACCAAAACTTATTTCGATGTCGTAAAATTGATTCGCATTGGCGTTATGACGCAGACCCTCTGGTTAAGGATAACCCTTTACAAGTTCAAGGTCTGTCGAGCGAAAGGATCCAGAGAGACGTCAAGTGCGAATGTCCACGATCTGATCCTCTCATGATCTGATCCTCTGGAGACAAGATGGTGCAGAGAAACGAAGAGGATCGCCGCCCGTTGGGGCTGCGGGATCCGCGTGGAGATGAATCTATTCTCCATCCCGCGTCCCCGGATTTTGACAGGATTGAAAACATGACTTGAACAGCAGCAATTAATAGGAAGGTTCCAGGGTTTGAATGTTTTCAGCTATCTACTAACACTCACGCGCTCTTACACTAAAGTGATTAACCATAAGGATTGTCAATTCTTGGAGACTTTACCCGCAGAAACAGATGGTCAGGAAGCGAAGATCAACGATGCCAGCCGCAGAGCGATTAAAGGGGAAGAAGACGAGAATATTCTAAACCTGTAACATAGAATTAACATTTCCTTCATCATCCTGTAGCGAAAATCCGATACTCTCACCCTCAACCGTGATTGTCTGCTACCGGTCCAAAAAACGAGAGGCGGCCGGTTTACCGCACATCCCTGCTGCCGACCGCCTCCGGGGCTTCCTGGTCTTCTGTTATACCAGAATCAGCGAAGTACCCGTGTGGACTATTGGATCTTGATCTGCCCTATTCTATGATCCTACGTGTGGCTCATGCAAAAGACGTGCCTCACCGTTAAGTTTTTCTTAACCAGTTGGCTCTATTAACTGATTTGGGCCTTCCTGGCTTGTGTCGCAGCTACTTTTAGTGCCGCATTTTGTCACATTGTCTAACAAATGGCAGATAATTGACTTTACGAGTCGTCGAGTTGAAATGGTTGGACGAGAAAGACTAAGAAGGAGAATGCGGCGAAGGCTGAAGATTACTCCAGCGAACAAGGTTATTACCGATTGCGGGGAGGGGGAGCAGCTTGACACGAGGGGCAGCACTGACAGGGGAAACGAAAAATGAAACGAACACTATCCTTGATATCTGTTAGAAGGGATAGACCATGAATGGCGCAATGAGATTCATGCATCGGACAAGGATGGAGTTGCTCCTTGGAGCGCTTTTGTTCGTTTCTGGATGCGCAGGTTACCCGTTGAGTATGACTGCCGAGGAGTGGAAGGCCCTGACGCCGGAACAGCAGGCGGAAGCCTATGAGCGCCAGAAGAAGATCGACCAGTATGACGCCGATGTACGAGTCTGCCGCGGGGAGGCCGAACGAAAGGCGGTGGTGAAGTTTCCCGTTGGCCGCACTGGTGGCTCTCTGTCCGGCGTATCTGGCAGACAGGGCGAAATGGAGATCAGCCTGGGATTGGATTGGGAGTTTTACCGGCGCTGCATGGAAAGGGCGGGGTGGGAAATGTCGCCATTTATGGAAAGGATCCGGCCGGGGAGTGGGGGGAGGTAGCCCAACCCAATGGCCAGACCCTACGTCATGTGCGGAAGGTTGCCTTTAGACCACAACTATGGCCAAACACAAACACAAGCGTCAGCACCACAGGGATCAGGCCGTTGCCAAAGGGGCGGCTGGAGCCGCCCTGTCGGACACGATTAGATCCGGCGGTTTTCGCTTTGCGGCAGTATTCGCCCTTTCGTGTATCGGACTGTATGGGCTCGTTCAAGTACTGCCGTCTTCGGTCTTGAGCCCCATCAATGAGCACGTTGCCAGGATGCTCGGCTTGCTCCTAAACGCCCTTGGCATTACCGCCTCCGTCGCCGGCGACATTGTTTCGGAAAAGGCGCTGGCCTTCAGAATCATCCCCGAGTGTACCCCGATCTTTACAGCAGGCCTCTTTTTCTGCTTCGTAGTATTCTATCCTGCTACAGTCCGAGAGAAGGCAACCGGTTTTCTTATGGGAATCCCTGCATTATATCTGGGCAACCTGGTCCGGCTTGCCGCGACCTTCATGATCAGCCGGTATAACCGGGGGTTTTTTGAAGTGGTGCACGTCTATCTTGGGCAGGTGTTTACCATACTCTTGGTGATCGTGGCCTGCATTGTCTGGGTGAAATGGCTTGACCGGAAGGAGTCACCCTGGAGCGTTCCGATGAAGGTCATAGGCTTCCTGATCCGTTTTTCGCTGATATCCGGGTGCCTGTTCCTCGTTTGGTTGAAGGTTCATCATTGGTATATATGGTCTCTGGACCGGTTTATCCTTTTCGGCTTTTCCCTGTTCAATTATCGAGTCCCCCTCGTGCGGCAGACGGTTTATTATTATGAAACCTTCAGCATTGTCGTCTTTATCTCGCTGGTTCTCGCCGCCTGGTCGCTGCCGTGGAAAACAAAAATCAAAGCGCTCGCCGTTGGACTGGGGTTCCTTTTCTTCATTCATCTTATTCACAGAATCAATAATGTTTTGCTCGCCTATTTCAATTTCGCCACCCTTGTACCAGTTGACCTAACGCTCTTGGTCGTTGGTCAATACCTGCTGCCCGTGCTGTTCGTGATCTACCTGGTACGGCTTCAAAGACAGACCGTTCCCTCGGTAGGGTAGGGAAGCCGAGGTGATCCGGTTCGACTCTTGGGTTTAGGGGAAGTCAGACGGTATTCTTCAAGAAGATCAATGTCCTGAAGCTTCATCAAATCTTCATACAATTGAAACATTTATGTAACAAAATAATCTTAAGTTGATTGTTCATAACGGTTCCATCAGAAGAACGGACCGTTGCCCCGCCTGCGTTTAGGTTTCGGCGGAAAGGCTTGAACCATGGGGCTTCTCTGGGTTCTTATGTCAGGATTTCGGCACAGAGACCCTGCCTATCGGCGTTTCGTTGAAATCCGGGAATGAGGATTGCGTTATTGAGATTTGAATTGATGTGCTATTGAACCTCACACCGGCACTGACACTTTTCATTGTTGACCAATCCATAGGGAGGTTATACCGTGGTTAGAAACAACAGGATATGCAAAGGGATCGTGTTGATATTGTCCATTGCGATCTTAGCGGGCTGCAGCGGACCGGAAGAAAAGAAAATCAAGTTCTACAATAAGGGTAAGGCGCTGTACAACAAGGGCGATTACGTAAAAGCAAGACTGGAGTTCAAGAACGCCCTCCAGATCGATCCAAAATATCCGGATGCCTACTACATGCTGGGAATGGTGGAATTGAAAGAGGGGAACATCAAGAATGCTTATGGCGCCTTTCAGAAGGCCGTGGAGTTGAATCCTCGCCTATGGGATGCACACCTAAAACTTGGAAGGATCTTCCTTATGGCTCGCACTCCCGATAAGACCCTGGAAAAAGCGGAGCTGGTTCTTAAGGAGAATCCAAAGAATGAAGACGCCCTGCTTCTTAAGGGAGCCGGATTGATTGCATTGAAGCAAAGTGAGAAAGCCCGGCAATTTTTGGAGAACCTGATCAGTCAGGGGATGAAGCAGCCCGATGCTTTTATGCTTCTTGCCAGCACCTATGGCCAGAGAGAAGATGGGAAAAGGGCGGAGGACGTCTTGCGGAAAGGGGTAGAGACGAACCCGACATCCGTGGTGCTAAACTTCGGCCTTGCTGATGCGTACGCGAAGAGCAAACGGATGGATGAAGCCATTGCGATCGTCCGGAAAGTCGTTGAAATTGAGCCCAAGAATATCGGGCATCGAATTGCCCTATCCTCTCTTTATTGGAATGCAGGTAAGGAAGAGAGCGGCCGGGATGTCTTAAAGAATATTATTTCATCAGATCCGAAGAATGAAGAAGTCTATCTTCAGGTGGCGGGCTTCTATGTCTTGAGAAGAAAGTACGAGGATGCGGAGCGGGAGCTAAAGTCAGGACTCCAGCAGGTCGAGAAGAGCTTTAAGATTCGATTCGCCTTGAGCGACCTTTATCTGAATTTCAATATGATGGACAAAGCGATCGCGACCTTGATGGAATGTCTTACCCTTGAAAAGGACCCTGCCCACCCGGACATCGTTGCGGTGAAGAACGGGCTGGCAAATATTTATCTTGCCCGGCAGGAGGTGGAAGAAGCCAAGAAATATGCGGACGCGGTCCTGAAAGAAAGTCCTAAGAATGTGGATGCTCAGTTCACAAGCGGCAGAATCTATTTGTTGCAGGGAGAAGGGGTCAAGGCCGTTTCGGCCTTCCGAACCGTTGTCGGCGAAAGGCCCCAATTCATTCCCGGGTACCTCCGTCTGGCCGAGGCCCACGCCCTGAACCAGGAGCCAAAGTTAACATTTGACACCCTTCAGAATGCGATGAAGATCGACCCAAAGTCGAAAGAGGTTATCCGGGCTCTGGCGCTTTATTACGCCTCTCAAAAGGACTACAAAAAAGCGGAGGAGCAGTTGCGAGAGATTCTGGCAGACCACCCCAATGACCTGGAGATCAAGGCAGATCTGGGCGACCTCTTCCTTTTAGCGAAGGATCCGAAGCGATCCGAGGCCGAATATGCCGATATCAAACAGAAAGCTCCCGGGCTCTCTCTCGGCTATGTCAAAATGGCCGCCTTTTGCATGAGCCAGGGGGCGTGGGAAAGGGCGATTGGGGAGATGGAAAAGGCGATGAAGATCGAGCCCAATAACCCTCTCTTTCTTTCGTCGCTTGTGGAACTTTATGTGCGACAGAAGAAATTCAATTCTGGAACAGGTCTTCTCGATGCGCGAATCAAGGAGAACCCCAAAGATGCTTTTTCTTATGATCTCCTGGGTCAAATCTACAGCGCACAGAAGAACTACCCGGAGGCGGAAAAAGCCTTCCAAAAGGCGATTGATCTTCAACCCCTCTGGCCAGCTCCCCATAACAATCTGGCCCAACTCTATTTAATGCAAGGGAGGACCCCCGAGGCCCTTAAAAGGTTTGAAGAGGCTGTGAGGACAAACCCGAATAATTATGCCGCCTACTTATCGCTGGGGATCTTATATGAGCAGAACAAGGAATATAATAAGTCGATGGAGATGTTCGGAAAGCTTATTGAAAAACAACCGAGTTTGTGGGCTGCGCCAAATAACCTTGCCTTTATCCTGTGTGACCATGGCTCAGGAAAGAAAGACCTTGAGAAAGCCTTATCTCTTGCCCAGAGGGCTCAAAAACTTCGTCCTGAGGAACCTGCTGTTCTCGACACGCTCGGATGGATTTACTTCCGGAAAGGGGATCTGGCGCAGGCTTCAACCTTCATTGGAAGAGCGATTGAAAAGGCATCTCGTGTCCCTGTGATCAACTACCATATGGGCATGGTCCTCTACCAGCAGGGAAGATTGGCGGATGCAAAAGACCACTTCAAGAAAGCAACCGAAGCTGGAGAACCGTTTTCCGGGAAGGAAGAAGCCCTAAAGATCCTCAGTAAGTTGTGAGATCACGTTTAGATTCTCCTCTTGGAAATCCGAAACAATGATAAACCCTAAACTCCAAATAAATTCAAAATGGATGAAGCCCAATACCCTAAACAAGATAAGAATGCAAAAGCCTTGGCTTAAACTTGAGTTTTGAACATTTGGATTTTGAGTTTATTTAGGATTTTGTGTTTAGGGTTTAGAGTTTGAGCTAAATAGGGGCGTAAAGTTAGATGATGCGGACACTGATTTCTCTTCTCTTGGGTTTTGCTTTTCTATTTCTACCGGTCGGCGGGATTTCCCAGGAGGGGAATGCCCGGCAGGCGGCTGCCGTTCAAATCTATCTGTTCTATGCTGTCGATTGTCCGGACTGCCAGGGGATTCTTCAGAAATTCGTCCCGGATCTTAAATCGTCCTATCCGTTTCTTGACATCCAGACCTTTGACATAGAAAACCCTGCCTATTATGGAGCCCTTTCCAGACTCGAGGAAAAATACAACCGAAGGGGAAATGAGCTGCCGGTGCTGTTTATCGGAGACCACCTGCTTTCTGGCCAGAAGGAGATTCGCGAGAGGCTGGACCCTCTGATCCTCGAATATCAAATGAAGGGGGGAATCACGTCCCTTCCTCCTCTCGAAATCGCTTCCGCAGCCACGGCGCCACAAAAGGCGTTCCCGGTCGATCTGGCCTATTTTTATCAGAAAGGATGCCAGAAATGCGACCGGACGGGCTACCTGCTCAATTACTTGATCAAGAAATATCCGAGTCTCAAAGTCAAGGAAATCGACCTGAATTCTCCCGATGGAAAGCGGTTGAACGAAACCTTGGCGAACCGGCTGAGCTTGCCCGCGGAGAAGCGGCTCATTGCGCCGAGCATCTTTATCGGTAAAGAGTGCCTGTTGTTCGAGGAGATCACGGAATCGAGATTGGAGGCCCTGATCCGCAAATACGAGACTGAAGAGAACGCTTCTCTTTTGAAAGTCGAGCAGGGTGAACTCCAGAAAGCCGACAAGTCGATGGTGGAAAGGTACAGGTCTCTTGGAGTGTTGACCATTGTCTCGGCCGGTTTCATCGATGGCCTCAATCCCTGCGCTTTTGCCACCCTCATCTTCTTCATCTCTTATCTTACCATGGTGGGCCGCAAACGGAGAGAGATCCTCTGGGTGGGCCTCGCTTTCTCGGGAGCGGTCTTTGCGACCTATCTGCTGGTTGGTTTCGGTCTTCTTCGTTTCATCCAGCACCTCTCTTTCTTGCCTCTCTTCTCCAGAGGGGTCTATGTCGTGACGATTCTTTTTGCTCTTGTCCTTGGGACCCTGAGCCTCTATGACGTCGTCCAGCTGAAAAGGGGCCGCCCCTCCGAGATGAAGCTTCAGCTTCCTGAATTCTTGAAGAAACGAATCCATCGGACCATCCGGGAAAAGAGCAAGGCCCGCCGGTATTTCGGAGCCGCGGTGGCGGCAGGTTTCATCATTTCCTTGCTCGAATTTACCTGCACGGGTCAGGTCTATCTTCCCACGATTCTTTTTGTGACGAATATCCCGTCCCTGAAGGCAGGCGCGTTTTCCTATCTCATCCTTTATAATATTTTTTTCGTCCTGCCCTTGCTTGTCATTTTTGGGATCGTCTACTGGGGAGTCACTTCGGAACAGCTGGCCTTCTTCCTTCAGAAGCGGGCAGCGACCATTAAACTCTTTACCGCGGTTTTCTTCCTTTTCCTGGCGGGCGTATTGATCGCGAGCTTGCGATGACAATAAAGTGTCAGTGACAGTGTGAGTGTCAGCGGACGGAGGGTAGGTAATTGATTTCGCGGGCGAGGATCATTGTCGTGTTCATGGGTGAAAGATCAGGTTGAGGTAGGAGGAGACAATGAGAAGAATTCATTTCGCGGTTCTTGTTCTGGCGATGCCATGCCTTTTGGTTAAGCCGATTTTGGCGCAGGAGGATAAAATCGTGCAAATCGCCATCGAGACCTTCAAGGCCCAGATGCGAATCCCTCCAGGGACGAACATCAAATTCGCAGAGAAGAAAGAAGGTCCCATTTCAGCTTTTTATTCGGTGAAGCTCATTCTCTCAACTATCGATAAGGAGATTCCAGTTGTGGTCTACGTGGATAAATCAGGCGAGAAAGTCTTCCTCGGAAATCTATTTGTTAAGGGAGAGAACGTAACCGCAAAAGAGGCAGGTCCTCCCAGGACCAGGAAGATCGATATGCGGAGCCTGGACATCGATAAATCTCCATCCATCGGGCCTAAAGAAGCAAAGGTGACGATTGTCGAGTTCTCAAACTTCAATTGTCCTTATTGCGCTGCTTCGTGGATGCAGCTCAAAAAGTTGATCGAGAAGGATTCAAAAGATATAAGGTACGTCTTCAAACACTTTCCTCTGCAGTCCGAGGGAAAGACTTTTGAACTCTCCGAAATGGCCGCCGCGGCCCGGGAGTTGAGCGATGAGGCCTTCTGGTTCGTCCACGATTTTTTCTTTTCTACCGAAGGGCAGGCTCTCGAGAGAGGTGAAATGGGACCGCTGAAGCAGAAGATCGAGCAGATCCTGAAAGAAAAGGGCTACAACCTAAGGACCTTTAAGAATTCTCTTGAATCGGGGAGCGCAAAGCTGAAGGTGAGGGATGATCTGGCCTTGGGGAATAAGTTGAGAGTCACATCGACTCCCACAAAAGTTGTTAACGGCGACATCATTATAGGCTCCACCGCAGATAATGTACTGGAGCAATACTTCACGAAATAAACTTTCGGAGTTTTGAGTGTTGAGTTGTCAATGTTGAATTAAAAACCTAAAACTCAACATTTAACATTAAGCGAACTGTGTTTTAAGGGAGTTGCTGACACTCACACTGGCCCTGATACTTTGGTTTCCTTAGCAAGGGGTGAGAAGAATGCTGTTGAAAAAAGTTTCTCTATTTATGATTATCATTTTACTGGCTTCGTGGGCAGCCTGGGCGGCCGAAGAGGGTAGCGATTATATTATCGGTCCGGGGGATATCCTTGATATCTCCGTTTGGAAGGATGAGTCTTTAACGAAGTCTGTGGTAGTTCTGCCCGATGGGAAGATTGCCTTTCCACTGATCGGTCAGGTGACGGCCCGTGGAAAAACAGTTGCCCAGCTGAAAGAGGAGATTGAGGAGAAAATTTCCCCTTATGTCCCGGACGTCACCCTCTCCGTAGAGGTCAAGCAGGTCAACAGCGTGCTCGTCTATGTGATCGGCAGGGTGAATAGTCCCGGAAGGTTCGCCCTCAATGTCCATGTGAATGTCCTTCAAGCCCTTTCCATGGCCGGCGGCCTTAATCCTTTTGCCAAGAGGAGCAGCATCAAAATTTTCCGTCAAGAAGGGAATCAAACCCTTATTTTTGACTTCGATTATGATGGTGTGGTGGATGGCAAACATCTCCGGCAGAACATTACCCTTAAACGGGGTGATGTCGTCGTTGTCCCGTAGAACGACGGTTGACCGCAGAGGCACGCCTGCCTGCGCATAGCCGTTTTGGCAAAGGAAGAGAGAAGGCGGGACGATTGGATCATAAACTCCCGTCCGTCGGGAATCGATTCAACGAGACCTCAGAGGCAATCTGAGATGAGGTGGAATTCACCCGTTGCATAAACATCTCTGTGCCCTCTGTGACTCCGCGGTGAAAAATATATTTTGGACAAGCCTGGCGTTGCTTATTCCACTTTGCCTGCTCCTTCTCTCGGGACGGGCCAAAGGGGATGAATTCAGGCTCATTCCCTCTCTCAGTCTCAAGGAGCAATATAACGACAACCTTTTCTTTACGGTAAATGACAAAATTGGCGATTTCATTACCATCCTTTCCCCCGGTCTTGAGCTGAGCGACCGAACGGAGAGGCTGGATTTTAATCTTTCCGGCCATGTTAGAGGACTCATCTATGCGAGAAACACAGATCTCGACGCCGTAGACTACGACGGACGGGGGAGGTTCTCTTATTCCCTCGATCCAAACCTTAAATTCTCGGCTCAGGGAGACCTCAGGAAGGATTCTACACCGGGGCAAATCCTTGAACCGACGGGTCTTGTGACGAGCGTTACAACATATTACAAGTATTTGCTTGGAACCGGGTTGGATTATGCATGGACCGAAAAGACGAAGACCAACCTTTCATATTCCTATACACGGTACCAGTACGATTATTCTCAGTTAGGACTTCTGAATACGACGACGGAGGTCCATGACGTAAGCCTGGGTCTCATCCACGACCTGAGCCAATACTTTTTGAATACAGCGGGAAGGACGAGTCTCGGATACAGCCGGTATCAGTATCGTAACACGACCGTGCAATACTATTATGGAACGATCGGGGCGAACCGGGCCCTGAACGAAAAATGGACCCTCCTTCTTGATATAGGACCGAGTTATAGCCAATCCGAAGTTGATTTGGAGGGGCTGATCGGCAGGGAAAAAGTGACGCAAAGTGGAACAGGCTTTTTCGGTCTGGCGACGCTCTCCTATAAAGGGGAGAAGTCCACCGGGGATTTGACGTTCAGTCACAGGCTGATGCCGGGATCGGGAACAGTGGGAGTGACAGAGAACACTGCTTTGAACCTGGGGCTCACCTATCGTTTTACCTATGAGCTTTCAGGCCGGTTGTCGACGGGCTTTTATCGCAACAAGGCAGACAGGGGACAGTATTCGATCGTTGGACTTGACCAAATCAGCTTTAATGTCAATCCCGGCATCCGTTACGAATTTACAAAAGACTTTGCCGTTGAGGCCTCTTACAATTATTCGTGGGTGAAGGATAAACTGGCGGATACGGAGAGATCAAGGAATCTTTTTATGATTAATTTCATCTTTCAGTACCCTATTATTAAGTAAGGCGGTTTAATGGAGACAGAGGCCAAGACCATAGAAGATTTTAAGGAAATCCTGAAGCGAAGGAAATGGAGCATCATCCTTCCGGCTCTGATCTGCTTCGCTCTCGCGGTGGCTGCCGTATTTATTCTCCCGCCGATTTTCCGGTCCACCGGCACGATCCTGATCGAGGAACAGGAGATCCCCAGGGAATATGTGATGTCCACGGTGACGAGCTACGCCGATCAACGGATCCAGAGTATCAGCCAGCGCATCATGAGCTCCACAAGACTTCTCGAAATCATTAATCGTTATAATCTTTATGCCAACCTTCGCCAGAGATGGACGATCGAGGAAGTGATCGAGAAGATGCGTAAGGATATCAAGTTTCAGATGATAAGCGCAGACGTGGTTGACCGCCGCACAGGAAGGCCGACAGCCGCTGCCATTGCTTTCAGCATTTCTTACGATGGGAAGAATCCGGGCGTCGTCCAGCAGGTTGCTAATGTCCTCGCCTCTCTTTATTTAGAAGAAAACCTTAAGGTTAGAGAACAACAAACGAAAGGCGCCGTAAAATTCATTGAGGATGAGATGAAGGACGTTCAAGTCAAATTGGCCCGATTAGACGCCAAGATTTCAGCCTATAAGCAGGAAAATCTCAACACCCTTCCTGAACTGGTCCAGTTGAATTTCCAACAACTCGACCGGATCGAGCGGGACATCGAGCAGCTGGACATTCAACTGCGCACCTCGAAAGAGAAAGAGGGGGCTCTCCAGTCTCAGCTTGCGGGCACGGAGCCTGACTTAGCAAATCCTGACAAAGAACGGTTGAAGAAACTCAGGGCCGACCTGGTTTATCTCAAGAATCGGTTCTCCGATCTGCATCCGGATGTGATCAAAACCAGGGCGGAGATTGCGGCTCTGGAGAAGAAGCTCAAAATCCCAACTGCTCAAGCCATCGGGGACAAGCCGGATAATCCTGCCTATATTACCCTTGCGTCACAACTTGCGAGCACGCAGTCGGAAATCGATTCTTTGAAAAAACAAATTGCAGCCTTCCAGGAAAAAAGGGAGGAATACCGCCGGCGTATCGAGAACTCTCCGCGCGCGGAGGAGGGGTACAGGACTCTGATGGTTGAGCGGAACAACTTGCAGTCCAAATACGATGACCTCATGAAAAAGCACATGGAAACAAAGGTTGCCAGCGGGCTGGAGAAGGAGCAGATGGGAGAACGCTTTACCTTGATTGATCCTCCAAGAATGCCAGAGAAGCCGGTAAGTCCGAACAGATTGGCTATCCTGCTGATCGGATTTGTCCTCGGTATCGGGAGCGGCGTCGGGGCGGCATCCCTCAAGGAATATACGGATCAGTCGGTGAGAAGCGCCGAAGCCCTCACCCGGGCCACAGGTTTCGCCGTTTTGGCGAGTATTCCGGAAATGTTAACCTCCCATGACGTGGCCAGGATTAGAAAGAGACGTGTCGCCATCGCTGCGTCTATCGCGCTGCTTATCCTCGTTGGCGTCCTCCTATTCCATTATGAAATCATGGATCTGGATGTTTTCTGGGCGAGGCTGATGCGATTTCTGGGGCGCCTTGCTATTTAGCTATTTAGTCCCCAATAAGGTTTGGGCGCTTTTTTATGGTAAGTTGCTACCACTGACACTGACGCTAACACTTCTATTTCTAATTAGTGTCCGTCCATAAATTCAGCCCTTTCGTCATGCCGGACCTGATCCGGCATCCAGGGGCGTTGAAAAAGCTGGATTCCGGCTTTCGCCGGAATGGCGCCCATTATGAAAACCGTAGCTTACGGACAGACACTCATTAAAGGAGAAAAGAGAATGCTAAGTGAGATGATCGAAAAATTGAAAAGGAGATTGTCAGGGGAAGGGGACAAGCCTGTCTGGACTCAGGAGGAGGATCTCTCTCGAGTGGACAACGGGGGAATCGGCTGGGTCTCGCCCTCCTATGTTCGTTCCCGGCCTGTGCAGCTTGACCCGGAACTCATGAGAAAGAATCGGTGTGTCGGCTTTTTCTCAAACATGCAGGAAGTGGAACCCTATCGGGTATTGCGGACCCAGATTTTCCAACGCACGCTCGATAAAGGCGGCAATACACTCATGGTCACCAGTCCTCTCTCGGGAGAAGGAAAGAGCCTCACAGCCATTAATCTCGCTTTTGCCATTGCCAAAGAATTTAAACAAACCGTCCTTCTTGTGGATTGCGACCTTAGACAGCAGAGCATTCACAAGATTCTGGGAATTACGAGTGAAAAGGGGTTGGCGAATTATATTCTTGACAATTGCCCTTTGGAAAAGATCATTATTTGGCCCGGCGTGGAAAAGATGACCCTCATCTCGGGTGGAAAGACCATTTGGAGAAGCAGTGAACTCCTGGGAGCGCCAAGGATGAAGGAATTGGTCGCTGAGATGAAGACTCGATATCCGGACCGATACGTGATCTTCGATGTCCCTCCTGTTCTGGGCGTGGCCGACTCCGCTGCCTTTGTTCCTCTGATTGACCATGTGGTCATGGTAGTCCAAGCAGGAAAAACTATCTTCCCTGATATCAAAAAGGCTCTGGAGGCGCTTCCGCGGGAGAAGATCGTCGGGTTCGTCCTAAACCGCCAGAGCATTCCTGCTGAGACCACTTACTATTACTACTATCCGAAAGGGTAGCCGAGGCAAGAATCTTTGCGAAGTGGCCAATCAGGAATGATCAATTAGCATTTTGATAATGAATCCATAATATCCCAACTCTCAAACCATGAAAAAGGTTCAGAAGGCTTTATGTTCTCAAGCAGTTACTTACACTAATCGCTGACACTGACATTTTTCTATTCTCACTATATGAATAAGAACGGCGTTTCGATTTCTATCTTCTTCTTCCTCTTCGCGCTTTCCGGATTCTCGGGGCTTATCTACGAATCGATCTGGACCCACTACTTGAAACTCTTCCTGGGGCATGCAGCCTATGCTCAGACGCTCGTGTTGGCGATCTTCATGGGTGGCATGGCAATAGGTTCATGGGTCTGCAGCGTTTACTCCGTTCGATGGAGAAATCTGATCCTTGGCTATGCATTCACCGAGGGAATCGTGGGACTGATCGCCCTCGTTTTTCACTCTGCCTTTGTCGTTCTTCTCGATATTGCCTATGACACCGTCATGCCGCAACTCGGCAGCCCTGCCTTGGTCACCGCTTTCAAATGGGGCCTCTCGGCGCTAATGATCTTACCGCAATCCATACTCCTCGGCATGACGTTTCCGTTAATGAGCTCCGGTATCGTGCGACGCTTCCCACAGCGGCCGGGGCGTTCAATTGCGATGCTCTATTTCACCAATAGCATCGGGGGGACCATGGGTGTGCTCGCAAGCGGATTCCTGCTTATCAAGCTTTTCGGCCTGCCGGGGACCATCCGAATCGCGGGACTTATCAACATTCTTCTTGCCGTTATGATCTGGGGGCTTGTCGGTTGGTCTGCTGAAGAGAGGGCTTACGCCAAACTCGGGATCGCGACTGCATCGAAACAGCCCCCTGTCGCGTGGTACGATTTTTTCCTTCTTGCGTCACTCGTGACAGGCGCCTCGTCATTTATCTACGAAGTCGGCTGGATCAGAATGCTCAGCCTGGTGCTTGGCGCGTCGACCCATGCCTTCGAACTGATGCTGAGCGCCTTCATTCTCGGGCTTGCGTTCGGCGGTCTCTGGATACAGCGGCGCATCGACGCTGTCCCAGCGCCGGTCCTGTTTCTGGGACAGGTGCAGGTCATTATGGGACTGCTGGCCCTTTCCACACTCGTATTGTACGGCACGACATTTGATGTGATGCAATGGCTGATGGTCAACATAAACAAAACGGATGCCGGTTATAGCCTGTTTAATCTTTCGAGGAGCGCCATTGCCATGGCGATCATGCTGCCAGCAACTTTTTGTGCGGGCATGACGTTGCCCTTGATCACCTTTATCCTCATGAAGCAGGGACACGGGGAGCGTAGCATCGGAGCTGTCTATGCGGCGAATACGATCGGGGCAATCTTCGGGGTCTTCTTCGCCATCCATATCGGCATGGAGGGCCTCGGGCTAAAAGGACTGATTACCTTCGGCGCCGGCCTGGACATTGCGTTAGGGATAGCGCTTTTCTGGCATGAGAGGGGGAAGCACGGCGTCTTTGGGAAGCAGGCTACGGTCGGGATAGGGGCTGTTATGGCGATCCTGGGAACGATTCTTTTCGTCGATCTGGACCCTTATAAGATGGGCTCCGGCGTTTACCGGAACGGGGGGCTCATCACACCGGCCACGGACCGCCTACTGTATCATCGGGACGGCAAGACAGCAAGCATCAGCTGTTTCCTGAGCCGTGAAGGGAATCTCTCAATCAGGACCAACGGCAAGCCTGATGCCGTGGTTATGCTCCGTCCTGAGGCCGAGCATACTTACGATGAATCAACAATGATTCTCCTTGCCGTGCTACCGATGTTCTTTCATCCACAGGCCAAGACGGCAGCCGCCATAGGCTTCGGGTCCGGTTATACGTCTCATATGTTTCTTGCGAACCCAGGCCTAACTCAGGTGGATACGATTGAGATTGAGAGGAATATGGTCGATGCGGCACAGCATTTCAGGCCTATGGTTGACCTGGTGTTCACCGACAAACGGAGCAGAGTCTACTTTGACGACGCGAAGACCTTTTTCTCAAAATACGGCAAGCGGTACGACATCATCGTGTCAGAGCCGTCGAATCCATGGGTCAGCGGAGTGGCCGGCCTGTTTTCGACCGAGTTTTATCGCCGGATCAAGCGGCACCTGAATGAGGATGGCCTTCTTGTCCAATGGGTGCAGCTCTACGAGATCAACGCCAATCTGGTCCTCTCTATTTTGAAGGCGATTTCTGAAAATTTCGAAGATTATGCCTCTTATGCCATCGTGGATGGCGACATGATGATTATCGCCAAGAGGAAAGGAACGCTCCCACACGCGGATTATTCGGTGATGAAGGTCCCCGCCATTGCCACGGCACTCCACAGAGTTCACATCCGAAATGAGCAGGATATCTCCATACGTAAAATCGGTACGAAAAGATTTTTCAAAAAATTCCTTAAGGATTCCAATATCCCTGCCAATTCAGATTATTATCCCTACTTAGACCAGAACGCCGAGCGGGCTCGATTCCTCCAAACAATGGCTACCGATTTCGGACGTTTCACCTATTTCCCGTTGCCTGCCGAGGAAATGTTGGACCCTGCGACCGTACGAACCGGCTCAACGGAGATTACACCCTGTCAGCGCTATAGTGAAAGCCAGAAATTCCTGACGGCTATGGGGCTGCGCGACTACTTTCTCAATGGGCACATTAACCAAAAGAACATTCCGACGGATTTGATGCAGAAGGCCGTTGCGTTCAAACAAAATGGCCGAGGAGGTCCTTCGCTCAATGAGCAGGAGCGGCTGGGAATCCTGTTCAATCTCTCCGTCGCGATGCTCCCCTACCTGACAACGGCTGAGCTCAAGCAGGTCTGGAAATCCTTGGAGACAAGCGCAAGCCTTAAAGCGCCGTTGCCATTGGAGAGACAGTGGGAGCGCCTGTTCATGGCAGTCAGCAGCCGCGATTCTGTCCGAATGCTTGCGGAGGCTCGAGATCTCTTGTCGGACCCGCGCGATCTTGAACCTCCCGGACAAAGATATCTGCTGGCAACCGCAATGCTCGGTGCGCTGACGCAGGGGGATAGAGCGGAGGCACTCCGCCTTTTGTCACATTACAAGACTCTGACATTCGGAAATAACGAGTCCCACCTTCTCTTCCAACTCCTTGCCGCAGAGGGAAACGTCTACTGACGCGATGGGGAAAACCGTTCTTTTGATCTGGGTTAGCGGGATGTAGGCCTATTATTCAGGAATATTGCTTATTTTTTGGCGAGCCTAGGAAAAGGCCATTAGATGAAGCTTCGGGTATTTACCCCCGTTCGAATGGATGCCTCGGAGGAATTTTTAATGGGCTTCACAGAAAATTAACTTTGTCTTCATCAAACTGTAACAATTGTCTGTCAAAGTGATCTATACGGTTATGGATAAGCTGAAGAAGATTGCGGAAATGATTATAGTGCTCATGGAAAGAAAGTTCACGGGATATATCAGGGTCAATTTCTCTCGTGGAACGATCGGGAGGATCGGGAAGTTTGAAGAAATCCTGAAGAAGTAAGACCGGTTAGCAAAACAGGAGGCAGTGTGAGTGCCAGTAGCCGGTTAAGAACCGATCGAAGGGGGCTAAAGATTTCGAGGGAATAAGAAAAATTAGCAAAAATTTAATATGTTCTTCATCAAAAGTTAACAATCACGTGTTAGAGTGAAGTTGAAGAAAGGCAAAGAGTAAGAAACAGAATATTACAGGGTCCTTTGCTAGCTGACAGGAATACCTGTCAAGAACCAGAAAGCCCGAACCAAGAAGTGGTCACAATTGGTCCGGGCTTTTTATTTGTGACGTAGCTTCACCGCAAAAATATTATTCGAGGAGGGCAACGTCGTGAGACATTTCAAATCGGTTATCTTTTTCTTGGTTTTGGTGTTCGTGCTTGTTGCGAGCGCGGATTCGTGGGCAGCCCTGACAGGGCCGGGAAGCATCAGCTACGGCAGCGGCCTATACGCGCTCGATGATAAATGGACCGACCCAGCCACCAGGCTTTCCTGGAATGTATTCCAACTGTCGAACGGTAACTACGAATACGACTACACCTTTGTCCTCCTCAACGATGCAAAAAACATCAGCCACGTTATCCTCCAGGTGTCGAGCAATTTTTCTGCTGCGGATATGTTATCCGGCACGACCCCCGGAGGAATCCTCGGCACCTGGGATGGTCAGGGCCAGAGCAACCCGGGGATCCCTGCTCCACTGTATGGTATCAAGTGGAACATGTCTGGAAATGTTACAAGTTTCGTTTGGAGTATCGTCACCGACCGGGCGCCAATGATGGGGAATTTCTATGCCAAGGACGGTAATGCCAGCGGAGGGACTTATGCCTACAGCGGGACATTGGGTCTTTTCGGTAACAATGTGGTGGTTCCTGATTCCGTAGTGGTCCCCATCCCGGGTGCTGCCTGGTTGCTTAGCTCCGGTCTCGCATCCATGATTGGTATTCGTGGCAGAAAAAAGTTCTTTTCACAGAAATTTAATTTGTCCTTCATTAAAGCGTAACAATCGCCCGGTAGAGTGAAATCAAGAAACGGCATAGAGCGTAGCGCATAGAGTAAAAAATAGAATATTGCAGGGTCCTTTGCTGACCGGCAGAACAATCTGCTATGCACCACAAAGCCCGAATCGAGAAGTGCAATTCCCATTCTTGGTTCGGGCTTTTTTTGTGGAATGTCATTCGTGAGTGGAAAGGAGGTGAACGATGAGGAAATTATTTGGAGTTAATGGCTGGAAGCCGCTCGCATTGGCCTTGTCCGTACTGGCGGCAGTGCTCTTTTCTGGCGCAGCGGCGGTTTGGGCTCATAGCGTGACCATTGACACACCCTTCCTGTTCTCCGGGTCCGGCTACGATAGTAACCAATCGGTCATCCATAATGATCAGGACCCCTGGAAAGGGTTTGTCACACTCACCGCGACAAATACGGGGACCCAGAGGTGGACCGATTTTCACTTCGGAATACTCTCTGCAGGGTCTGATGTCTCCCACGTCTACTTCCAGGGAGGGACGCCCACGATGACTGTGAACGGCAGTAACGTCCCGATCCAATGGACGGCGAACAACAATACCGTTTACGGCTCCCCTTTTGGCGCCACGCTTGACCTCTATTTTTCACAACTCGTGGCCCCTGGTCAAAGCGCGACGTTTACCGTCTATACGGACAACACACAAAATAAGGTTAATTTTGCCATGTTGTTCTACCCGACCGTCTCGCCAGTGCCCATCCCCGGTGCGATATGGCTTTTGGGATCGGGGTTTTTGGGTCTGATCGGCATCCGAAGGAGAAAGGTAGTTTGAATGGAAAGCTGGAAACATGGAAGGTTGGAAAATTGGAAAAGATCCGAGACAGAGAATCATTGGGTTTTGTTTTACCCATTATTCCATCACTCCAATACTCCATTATTCCAGACCAAGAAAGGGGGTGATAAGAAAGACGAGGAGGTCAGGAAGGATGCTGGATTAGCAGGCATCCGACCACGTAACACCAAACACTTAACACTCAACACAATTCAAACACAGGAGGAAAAACAATGAAGAAGATTTCAATGCTTTTAGCAATTGCCATGTTTGTGCTGGGTATTAGCGGCCAGGCCATGGCAGCATTTGTCCAGGGCGATCTGATCCGCGTTGTGTACGGGATCAACCCGGGAGATAGCAACAAGTATGAATACGCGACGGATCTGGGCAGCGCTATTCAGGCCTTCTCGACTCCCTTCACGACCAATTTCAAGTTTACCGCCGACCCGATCAATTTCGGCGTGTTCGGGACCGCGGCAAAGTCCGATTTGATGGTTGCTTATTATATCTGGGGGAACAACGGGGTAAACGAGGTATGGGCAAGCAGCAACGCGGCCACCGGCCAGTACAACGGCTCCCGAAAGTACGGCAACTTCGGCAGCGAGGCGCTTAACAATTTGATCAACGGTTATTCTCCCGTTGCCGTCGGCAACAACGCTACGCTGCAAGTGCAGCCCGGTGATAACTCCTACAACACCCTTTTCGGCACCTCCGGCAACCTCGGCACCTACATCAACCTAACCGGCCACCCGGGGACCCAGACTGACAAGAGCCTGGTTGCAACCGGCTATGTGGACCAGTGGCTCTTTTATTACAGTCCGAGTCAAAACACCTCGACCTATGGCGGCGGCGCCGGCACGCCCCTCGCGCTGATCAGGACCTATGCGAACGGCACGACCGAGATCAATCCTAGCGCTGTGCCGATTCCAGCGGCGGTCTACCTCCTCGGATCCGGGCTGCTCGGCTTGATCGGGATTCGCAGAAGGATGATGGCGTGATTAAGTAACAAGGTTCAGGCTGAGGCTAAGGGTTAGCTAAGCCTAAGGTTAAGGTTAAGATCATTTAACAATCTGAAAACAATATGAAAGGAGAAAGATTATGAAGAAGATTTTATTATCATTGATATGCGGCTCTGCTTTGCTGGCCTTTGCGGGAGCGGCATCTGCAGCGCCCACGGCGGATATCAATATCTACGGGGCGTCTGCCCAGTTCAATTTCTGGAAGGCTGAAGCCGCTAACTTCTTGACCGATGAGGGATGCACCGTAAACGGGAGCCAGACATCTGCCGATAACAAAAACTTCATCGTCAATGCGACATGCGGCAAAAATTCGGTCAACATCCGCGTATCCTCAAAGGCGTCGTATGACGGGGTCCTTGCCGCCCAGGGCAATACCACCAATACGAACAGAGGCACGGCCTGCGGCGGCGACGCCACGAAGCGGTCCATGCTCGCCTCCATCGCGGACAATACAACCATGGGATGCTTCGATGTGACGATCGGCGCTTCAGACGTGGTAGTTACCGACTTCACGCAAACCAGCCAGGGCTTCTTGCAAGGACCTTATGAAGGCAGCGCGGCGAATTTCAAGCGTTATTTCTCGGGCGCCAATGCCGTCACCGAGACCGGCGTAACGGATTATTGCCGGCCCCTGGTTGTTCCCTTCGCGTTCTTCATCAACAACAGTGTGAAGCTGGACGACGGTCTCACACAGCCGAGCGACATCAGCCTCACCACCGCGAAGATTATCTTCGGAAGCACTGTGCTTGCGGATTGGTCGGACCTTCCGGGTTATGCCCCTTCAGTCATCAACGTCTGTTATCGCCATGCCGGATCAGGCACCCATGCGACGATCAACAGCTTGATCAAGACAATTTCGTTACAATTACCTGGCACCAAGGTTGGTGCTACGTATGATGGGAGCTCCGGTTATTACTTCAACGACGGTTCCTCGGATATGATGAAATGCGTCAACGGGGCTCCAGGACCTACCAACGGCCTGACCTGGTCCGGGACCGGCGCGATCGGTTATGCGGATGCAGACCAGGTGGTTGGCACGGGCACATACGCAAGCACGCACAGACTCACCCTCAACGGCGTGGCGCCAAGCAGGGCGAACGTTATCAACCGAAGCTACCCCCCATTTTGGACACCGCAGAATATGTATGTTACGCCTGCCGACGCCGCTAATGCGGCGTTGATCGACCTGTGCAATCACGCCGTCAACCCGAAAAACGTCCACAGGAATAATGCTTACTGGGCGCCTACGTGTGCGTTCCCGGAGATCCCAGTTAGCCTCTATTCTCCCTGGGTTTACAATGTGAACCAAGGCAACAAATGGGATTTTCAGGACAAGGCAAATGGAGAATGCACGGCAGTCGGAGTTCCCTTTGGTTGCTGCACAGGGCCTAACCAAGGGACCTGCTCAGTTTTTGATTGTACAGGATTCGGAATTCCCTATCATTGCTGCACAGCGGCTGGTTTGGGCACCTGCAACAGCCCACAGAATAAGACAGAGTGCATAGCGGCCGGAAATCCCTATGCCTGCTGCACAGGACCTGGCGCTGGTGACTGCTGCGGAGACTCATGATTAAAAAACAAGCAGTTGCCTGAAAAGGTTTAGGTTGTGAGTATAAGACTGGCGGGGCCCTCTCCAGAGGGCCCCGCATTTTATCGTTAATAGGACTATTTCATGCAATTGAAACATGATCTTAATATTGTTGTAATAAAATTGCCTTAACCTATTCTCCATGCACCGATTATTCCAACATTTCAATTCTCAATTACTCAAATTGGTTCTGCACCCCTCTCCGATGAATCCTGGTAATGAAATTGGATGGGAGTGGTGCTGGCCATAAAAGCGTTAAAAGGAGGAGAGAAATTTCCATGATGTCAAAATTCAAAGTCTGTGTTTTTGCCAAGGTCTCCCTCTTTCTGGGGTTGACTTATTTCGTAATAGGCTGCGCCTTAGCCGGAACGGTCACGCCGGCGCAGGCCGGTGACCTTGCCGATGACGGAAAGGTCAGGGTCGTGAAGCCCGGTGATCATGCGGATATTCGGTACCTTTGCAAACTGCCAAGCGGAGAAGTTGCTGCGACGACAGAGCATGTAGCGGAGGATCGGCCGAAATCATCCGTATTTTTGCCGAGAGACAAAGAAGGCCCTCTTTCTGTGACGGCGGCTGCTCCCATCCCGGAACTGCCGCCAGGGAAAGAGCTGGCCTTCGAGGACGAAATCGCTTATCGGCTGGCCGACCTCGTGGCGGGCATGAAAGAAGGCGAAAGGCGTGAGTTGACATTGACGGCTCAGGATGTCATGACGCGGAGTGAGAAAGACTATGTCACCCTCCTGTCCCGGGTGCGCAAAAGGCCCAAGGAAATGAAGATGGTCGTGGGTGACTACCAGGTCCGAACGGGGAAACCTCCCAAAGTGGGGGATTCTTTTGCCTATGATCCTGCGTTCCCGGGAAGGGTAGAGGCCGTGACAGATCAGGAAGTGGTCATCCGTTTCCCGAACCCCGGCGATGTCATTCAGACCCCGCTGGGGCCCGGACATGTCCGGGAGACGGAGAACATTTATGAAGTCCGGATCGACGCTCGAAAGGGCGCGCTCATCCGTGTTGCCGAAATGGTCGGGTGCATCTCGGACGTGGATGATCGGGTGATCACCCTCGATTTCCGAAACCCCTTCGGACGCGCGACGCTGATCTGCGACGTGACGATTGAAAAAGTTTCAAGAGAAGAACCGATGGTAAGCTCCACGGAAAAGTAGAAGGTGAAAGTAAGGGCAAGATGCCGGTTTCGTTGTCGGGTTAGGTCATTCGCGGGCCGGTTGCGTCCTGCGTCACCATGCATCTCAATACATTAAAGACAGAAAGGTGGAAATTCGAATGAAAAGAACTCTCGTTGCCCTTGCAATTTGTCTATGTTGTCTCGGCACGGCTCAGTCTTCCCGGGGAGAGGTCGAGTGGACGCTCAAGAAACAGCTCGATATAGAGGCGACCCCGCTCGACATCGTTCTTTCAACGGATGGGCAATGGATATTCGTGCTCACTTCCGGCGAGGTCCTTATCTATTCGTCCCAGGACAACAAGATCGTCAACCGCGTTCCTGTCGACGCCTCGTTCGACAAGCTCTCTTTCTCGCCTGTGGACAACACGCTCCTCGTTGCGAGCAGGTCAGGCAAGGCCGTCAGGCTGATCCAGTTGGAGAGGGTTTATAAGTTCTCGACGGCGGGCCTGCCCTTCAAAGGACGGGAGGATGCCCGGGTCACGATCGCTGTCTTCAGCGATTACCAGTGACCCTACTGCGCGCGGCTTGAGCCGCTCCTCGGGCAGTTGCTCGAGAAATACCCGACAGACCTGAAAGTTGTCTTTAAAAACTTCCCCCTGCCAAACCATCCCTTTGCAAACAAGGCTTCCATTGCCGCCCTCGCCGCTGGCCGGCAGGGCAAGTTCTGGGAGTTTCACCATAGGTTATTCGAGGCCGTTTCGTCCTTGAGCGATGGAAAGATTCAGGACATTGCCAAGGAACTGGGCCTCGACACGGAGAGATTCAACCGGGATTTAAGCGACCTGAGCATTCAAAACCTGATCAACCGCGATCTCACCGAAGGCATGAAAGCACAGGTTCAAGGAACGCCCGCGCTCTTCGTCAACGGGAAATCCGTCAGGAACGGATCCCTGGAAGGTTTCCAGCAGATGATCGAAAAGGAGCTGCAGAGAGGGACATAACATTTTCAACCGTTAGAAAATCGCTTTCTGACGGGGTTGATTCTGTAAAAAAGATATGATAGCATTGAATAATTTGGTTGACGGGCATTTTGCTGGCTTTAGAGGCTTGTTAGAAATTGCAGTCGCGGGCGACTCGAAACCGAGGGTAACGCCGTTTCTGACGGACCAGGGAACCAGGAAACCCGGATCGGTCCAATTCAACCGATGGACCTGTCCGGGTTTTTTTTGTACGAAGGCGTTTGAAATCTCCCCTAACCCCTCTCCTTCGACAAGCTCAGGATGGTGAGTCTCGTCGAACCATTTGCTAAAGAGGGGAATTCCTCGCTTTGGTAAAGGGAGGGCAGGCACGAATGACAAAAATTAAATTAAGTTACGGACACGCGACACGGACACGGTCACGTTATTGAAGCATTGGAGGAAGAATGATGAAAATGAAATTCGGCCGTTCTAAAAAAATCCTGGGGCTTTTGTGTTGCGTTCTGGTCTTATTTCCCAACTACGTTCTGGCCGCGAGCATCCCGGGCCTTGCAAACACGGTCATCCCCAAGATTGCTCCTCCTGCTCCTGTCCCGAGTTTACCGAATAAAGGAGGACCCCAGATCACCATCCCGGGTTTAAACAGCCAAACAATCGGGTCGCCGCCGCCAAACCAGTTGCCTGTCTTGAAGAATCCATCTGCGAGTATACCCGGGGTTTCTACCATTGACACGGATACGTCTCAGAGCAAAGAGACCATCCGTCAGACTCAGAGCAAGGTCATCATCGATTGGGCTTCCTTCGATATCGGCGCGAATGCCTGGGTTGATTTCGACCAGAAGGGAAATTCAAGCTGGGCTGCCCTGAACCGTATCTGGGACAAGGATCCCTCTTATATTTTCGGGAGACTGACAGCGCCCGGGCAAATCTATCTCATCAACCAGAACGGGATCCTGTTCGGTCCCGGATCAAAGATGAATGTCGGCAGCCTCACTGCATCGGCACTGAATATTTCGAATACAAATTTTTTAAACAATCTTTTTCAGTTCAAGCATGAGAATTACAGGCTTGCAGACGACCCAAACGCAATCCTTGACCCCTTGGCGACCGTTTCGAACTTTGGTGAAATCAGCACGGGCGACAACGGCTCCGTTTTTCTTATGAGTCCCCGAGTTGAGAACGGAGGAACGATCAGCGCCTCCATCGGGCAAATCGGCCTTGTTGCCGGGACAGGCGTGCAACTGGTGCCCCCGAACCAGGATGACTTGTCGAGAATGGGCAATTCTTATGTCATCGTGGATAAAAGTAGTTACGCCAATCCCCCTTCGGCGACTGCGGATCCCGGGCAGACGTTCGGGAAGGCTGTGAACCAGGAAGGCGGCAAATTGTACGCGGATGGCGGCATGGTCGGGATGTATGCCAACAATGTCGAGAATTGGGGAATCATCCGGTCCACGACGGCCTTCAAGAACAGAAAGGGCCAGGTCGAGCTCAAGGCGGCAAACAAGGTAACGACCGGTCCGAGCAGCCTCATTTCACTTCCAGTCGATGATTCGATCGACCCGGAAACGGGCAAAGTCCGAACGGTGAGTGATACCTTTGACATCGCTCCCACCGTGTTCATCGGAGGTCTGGATGAATTGGAGTACGGCAGCCTACTTTCTTTTAGACGCTCAAACGGGATTGAACTGCGGGGGAGCATCACGGCTCCCTCAGGGGACGTCAGGGTCATGGCTCGCGAACGGGTCTATCTGGATGCGGGCAGCCGGATCGATGTGAGCGGCGTCGTTGTTGAGATGCCGCCGCAGCTCATCACCGGCAAACTGACCTCAACCGAGCTCCGCGACGCTTATGGCCAGAAGACGGGGATCGTGCCCGGGCTTAAAATAGTGACCACTCCCTTAACCGGTTCATCCATCGGCGACATCTCGGGGTGGATCCTGACGCAAGACAGGACGGCCCTGGAGCGAAGCATCGGCGGCTCGATGAGAAAAGTGGCAAGAACGATCAATGGGATAGAGACCTGGTCGTATGTTACCGATACCGGAAACATCAACATCAGTGCGGAGACGGGAGACATCGTTGTCAGAGAGGGGGCTGTCCTCGATTTTTCGGGCGGCGCCATTCATTACGCGGGCGGTCTTGTGGATTCCACAAAGCTGCTTGCAGGAAACAAGATCTATGACATCAGCAATGCCCCTCTCTACCTCCGTTATGATAAGGTACTGGGTGAGTACACAAAGACATACACACGGTTCGGCATTAGAGAGAAATATACGGGTCTTTACTCGGGCGGCGCGAATCCCCTTAAGTCATACGTGGAGGGTTATACCGTCGGCGGTGACGCAGGAAAACTCTTTCTTTCAGCGCCCAAGATCGTCCTGGACGGCCAGCTCAACGGCGGCGTGACGCAGGGGGCTTATCAGAACACCTGGACCATGGCGGGGTCATTTAGCAGTATGGATGATTATGATGGGGCTCTGGTGCTTTCTAAGGCCAGGGGCCTCGAGGCGCCCCGACCGGGAACCGTGACCATCGGCGGTCTGGCAGCGGCTGCGGGTAATCCAACATCCGTTTCTATTGTTTCCGAAACGAAGCCCTTGCCCGAAGGTTTCCTCTCGTCTACTTCTCTGGCGCCAACATCCCCGACAGAGATTTCCGCTGCGGTCCTAAACGGTGCAAATATAGGCTCGCTCAGCCTTACCGCCGATCTCACGATTTCGACGGCTCAAGACGTGAAACTGAATCTTCAGGCGGGCGGCTCTTTTTCGGCTCAAGCCCGAAGGATCGAACACAAAGGGGAAATCAGGGTGCCAGGAGGTTCGATCAGCATGGACATCGGGCAAAACCTAACGAGCCATACGGACATCAACGGGAACATCCGGACCCCCTCCGATGGCTATGTGGAGATCGCGGGCGGAGAGAGGATCGTCCTCGAACCTACGAGCCGTCTCGATGTTTCGGGCGAAAGGATTGACAACAGCATGGTCGGGAAAACAGGGCAGGCCTCCATGAGATTTGGCCAGACCACCGGAGGGAGAATCAGCATCAGGGATAAAACGGACGAGGGTTCTGGCGTCTTCATCGAAACCGGGGCTGTCGTGGATGTGAGCGGCGGGTACGCCATCGATCAGAAAGGAAAAGTTACGGGAGGAAACGCGGGTTTATTGAGCATCCAGGGATCGAATATCCTGCTGGCCGGGGACTTGCGAGGATACGCGTTGCCGGACCTGAATGGGAAGATTCTCGGTGGCTCGATCACCCTGGCATCAAAGGAGATCCATGTTTTCGACCATCATTCGACGGTGACAGACCCTGTAGCCAATGCGTTCTATTTGGCCGATAATCGCTTTGACCATACTGGTTTCACGCAGGTCGCGCTTACAAGCATCGATGATCTTGTGATACATGAGAACGCCCATATGTCCACATCTCTCACTCGTCTGAACAACCCGACATCGGATGAGCAGGGGGGGGCCGCGCCGATAGCCCAGGGCGTCTCAGGCATTGACAACGCGGTCCCAAGCCGGCCGGATCTGATCCGGCTGGAAGATTCCATGGCCTTCACGGCGGGGCCATCTTCGTTTGCGGCTAACGCGGGGATTGCTTTCGATGGTAACGATCCTCATTATGCGGGCAACTTAAGGCAGACAACCATCAGCGACGCGCACCTCACGATTCTACCCGGAGCGGTAATCCGCACTGCGCCTGGCGGATCATCGGTTACAAGAATCGCCAATGATGTCGCTGTGAACCCCCTTCCTGTCAAGACGCAGATATCCCTTTCTGCGCCGACTGTGGATGTGGCGGGGACGCTTTTGTCCCCCGGAGGAACCATAAGTGCAACGGCGACGAGCGGGGATCTGTTGGTTAGAAGCGGTGCCCAAATCTTGGCCCCCGGCTATAACAAACCCGATTTCGGGTCAACACCGAAGGGCTTCAGCACCAACTATCAGCCTGTGAACGGAGGAAGTGTGGCACTTGTTGCGAGCAGCAACCTCATGGTGGACAGCAGCTCGCTCATCGATATCTCGGGGTCGGACGCGGTGGAGACCAGGATGAAGTCCGCTGACGGGAGTATTGTCTCCTTCCAGGAAGCCGGGAATCCCGGCAGCCTATCCCTAACCTACAGGACGCTTGCCTGGAGCCCCGGCCCAGACAATGTGAGGGCCTATGCGAAGTTGCCCTGGATTCAGGGGGCCGGCTTGGCAATAGGTATGGCGACCATCGACACCGGCCTGGATGTTCGCGCGGAACACATTAGAAAGTATATCGAGATGGGGTTCGACGACCTCACGTTCAGGAGCAGGAACTCGCTTGTCTTTCATGAGCCCATGGATTTTACCCTTGGACGCAAGCTCACTCTGGATGCACCCATCATCCGGAGTTCGGAAAATTCAGTAACGGCCTTAAGTGCACCCTGGGTGGTGCTGACCAATTCGTATTATCCGCAACCCTCCTCAGCAACGCCTGTTGCATCGGGTGCGAAGTTCATCCTCTCGGGTCAGTGGATCGACGTGATCGGCGCGGTAAACTTCAGCGGTTTTCAGGGGGTGAGCCTAAAGGCGTCGCGCGATATACGCGTGAGCGAGGCATCCTACAGCCTCAACAATACCGACATGCTCGGCGGGAAATTGACCACGGGCGGCGATCTCATTCTTGATGCAGACCGCATCTACCCGACGAATCTGTATTCCTACGCCGACGGGAGTAAGGTCTATCCGAACATCTCCTCTGATTTTATCCTTCATGCTGATTTAAAGGCCACGATCCGGCATACCGGAGCGTACGGACAAACGATCTCCTCGCATTCCGATGAACCTATCTATTCGGCTGGCGGAAGCCTGACCGTTGAGGGCCTCAAAGGGATTGAGGTTGAAAACGGCTACCTGGCGGCTCCCATGGGGGGGATCACCCTCACAACCGCCGTCAATGGGGAGGCCCCAGCCCCTCAAAGTCGCATCTATCTTAGTTCAGGCAGTGTTCTGACAACGGCAGGGAGGGTAGGGGTCAGTTACGGCGGCATCGATTCCAGCAATATCTGGGTGACTCAGGACAAGAGATCGCGACTGGATACCGGGTTAGATAGCGAATCGACAAAAATATTCAGCCCGGACACCCTTCCCCAGAAGAAGGTAACCCTAAATGCCGATGAAGTGATCGCTATGAAAGGGTCATTGATCGACATATCCGGCGGTGGGTCGGTCTTTGCCTATAAATTCCAGCCGGGGATTCAGGGGTCCGTTGATCCGCTCACCAAAGCCAATCGATACATTGTATTCCAGGATAACGGATTCCAGGTGCCGGGACAGGCGGTCTATTTACAGGGAGGGGGAGGCCTCAGTCAGGGAATGTATACCCTGCTTCCACTGGATGCGAATAATCCTCAAAATGCCCGGTATGCTTTCATGCCGGGGGCCTATATTCTCGATTTGCAATCCGGCGCAACCCTTCCTGGAAACATGTCGATGTCGAAAGACGGGTACCCGCTCACAACCGGCTACAGCGCGGTGTCTGACACAGCGATCCGAGGCACGCGGCCGAAGATCTACAGCGTGCGGTCAGCCACGGACGTCCTGCAGATGGAGGGAAATTACATACTCCCCTCCCTGGTATCCGGTGATGGCGGCAATATCGGCATTGCAGGAAGCACCGTCGTTCTCGGTGGTTCCCTTAAGGGTGAGGCTCTGCAGGGGTACCAGGGCGGCAAGATCAGCCTGAGTGCAGCCAACATTATCGTCCAGTCGTCAGCAACTTCTGCCCTGCCCCAGGGTCTTGGATTCGACACAGGTTTCGATTCCAACCCGGAACTCTTAGCGTTTAAGAATAAACTGACCATGTCTGCCGACAGCGTTTCGGGCAAGGGATTCAGTGCACTGAGCCTGGGAGATAAAGACAGCACATCCACCGTAACGATTGAAAGTGGGATGGCCGGCGCACCCACGACGATGAGCGCATCCGTCATTTCTTTGGCGGCCAAGGATAAAATAAATATCCAAACGAACACTCAGCTGAATGCCTTGACGACAAAAGACAAAGACAGCGGCGAAGGCGTGATCAATCTGACAACGCCGGGTATCCTTTTCGTTGATACCGGCGCAAACGTGCATGCGACTCATAATATCAGCCTGGGTGTCAACAATGTGGACCACATTCAGGGTAGTCTCCAGGTAGATAGAAGCGCCATTACGCTGAAAAACAATGCCATTACGTTTGGCTCCGGAACGAAGGAAAGTGGCTATGTGGGCCTGTATCTGACACCGGACGCGTGGAAGAGCTTCACAGGATACGAGGACATTACGCTTCAATCGGGTTATACCGACAGTACGAATAAATATGTCTCTAACGAAATTCGTTTCAACGATTTAAATTCATTCGACCTGTCGGCAACGAGCAGCCTGACGCTTGATGCGTCGCGGATCGGCTTGAACGTAAACGGAGCCTCTGTGACTGTGACCGCCCCGACCGTCAATCTCAGAAATTCAGGATCCAATACCCCGACGCAGAACACGAACCTCGCAAACTCGGGAACCTTCACCGCTAATGCATCGACCCAGATCAATGTCGGCGGCGGAGACGTTCTCTTCGGCGGCTTCACAAATATTAATCTTAACAGCCGAAACGATTTGACGCTTGTTGGAAAGGGGAGTCTGACGACTGGAAATGCAGACCTCAATATAAGCGCGGCCCGAGTGACGACCGCGGGGACGACCCGTACGGTTAGCAATGCAGACAGCACGACAACAACCTCCCTCACGGCACCCAATTTCATTGTGAATGCCGGAACAGGCGCAATTAGAATGACCGCCTCTGGGGTGACACCGGCGACTTCACCGGTCCCTGGTGGATTGCTCGAAATCGATGCTCGGAGGATCGAGCTGGCAACGGTATTGCAATCGGATGGGGGGACGGTCAAGCTCGCGACCAAAGGCGCCTCCGGCTTGAGCGATGATGGCATATTCCTGAACAACGGCGGACAGATACTCGCGAGAGGAACCGACGCAGCCCCCGGCGGCCACGTGACCCTGGCGACGCATTATATCGATTCATCAGGAAATGCACAAAGTGGTAAGATCATCCTTGAAACGGGATCGAAGATCGACATTTCCGCTGGAACACAGGAAGATGCCGGACTTGTCAGCCTCAGCGCGCCGATAGGAGGCGTAACCCTGGGCGGCACTATCGTGGGAGTTGCACAGGGGAACGGTAAAGGCGGATCGTTCATCCTCGACACGAATACGATCGGTGATATCACGGCATGGAACGATAAGCTGACTGCAAAATCGGATAGTCAAGGGAATGTAATCTCGGGGGGGTTCACCGAATCTCTGGACCTTCGGGCGCGGACCGGAAATATCGAGATCCCCTCAGGACAGACCCTTCAGGCTCGCCGCGTCAAACTGACGGCAGACGACAGCGCCGCCAATGGCGGCAATATCAACCTTTCCGGGACGATTGATTCTTCAACTCCCGATGGCAGTGGGCGTGTTCAACTCTATACCCAGAACAACCTGAACGTCAACAGCGGCGGCTGGATCAAAGCGCAGGGGACGAATGCCGGAGCCAAGGGCGGCGATGTCCTTTTGAGCTCCTCAACCGGATCCATCAACCTCAATACCGGCGGTACGATCGATCTATCGGGGGGAAACGGCGGCACGGGTGGAACGCTCTATCTGAGGGCCCTGCGCAATGGCAATGATGTGAAGATCAACCTGGACGGTACTCTCAATGGCGCAAAAACGGTTTATGCCGAGGCTGTCCAACGCTATACCGGTTCCTCCTTTGATCCGGTGTGGCTTACGGACGCGACGACTTATTACAACAGCAATACGGCGGTTGCCCGGCTTGAAGGCAAGGCTCCATCCGGCGCTGCGACGTTTCATCTTTTGCCGGGGATTGAAGTGGACTCTTCCGGCGACATCAACGTACAAACCGAGCTGGATTTTTCTTCTTTGGCTAATGCACGATACCAGACGCAACATGATCTGGATGTGGGAAAAACTGTGATGGAACCCGGTGTCCTGACGCTGCGGGCGGGAGGAAATATCAACATCGGCCAGAATCTTGTGGACCATCCCACGCTGGTCGAAAATCTCACTTCTTCACAGGCGCAGTCATCCTGGGGCTTCAACCTCGTCGCCGGAGCAGGCTTGGACAGCGCAAACTATATGGCCGTAAACAAAGCAGGGACGGGGAGTCTGAACATTGCGAATAATCAGGTAGTTTATACCGAGAACGCTCCTATCCGCTTCGCATCCGGCGGCGACACGGTCATTGGCCTGGGGTTGAGCGCAGGATACATGGTTAACCAAACGATGCCATATGCTCTGGCCTCTTATGGGGGGTCCATTCAAGGCAATGTCGGACAAGACCTGATTATTAACGGCGGTGCCATCCAGGCAGCCATCGGCGATATTAACATCGATGTTGGACGTGACCTCCAGCTCAATTACGCTTCCGGCTCCCTGGGCTCAGTCCGCACGACGGGAATCCTGCCTATGGTTCTTGATCCGAATCAGGGGAGATATGTCCCCGCAGCCTTTGGAGGAGACCCGAGGGACCCAGTACCCATCGATCCCCTCGGACGAACATTGACACAATCGGACCCGAACGGAACGTTTTATTGGAGGTATGATAGCGGCGGCAATATAACTCTCGACGTGGGAAGATTTGCCGGTCTGAGCAACTTGGGCCAATGGGTGACGGCCCAGGATAAGAACGCATGGGACAATTTCAACGCAATCAAGGTGACCCTTCCAAACAGACAGGTCAGACAATACGGACTCTTCTCGGCCAGCTTTGAAACAAGCGCCACGACGAAACCAACGGCGGGCCTGGCAACCCTGGGGGGGGGCGATCTTTTTGTACGCACGGGAAGTGATTTTCTCGCACAGGCAGGGACCTTTGGCGCCGGGGACCTTAAGATTTATTCCGGCGGGGATATCCGAGGACGCTTCCTGAACAGGGACGGGCGAGGGGAGCTTCATGCGATGGGAAACTTTGGAAGCGCCTACGAACGCCAGCAGATCGAGCTCTTCGACAGCAGAATGAATGTGACAGCCCTGGGAGAAATCCAGATCGGGGCCGTGTTGAACCCTTCTCTTGCAAGCAATGGGGTCGATTCCTACAGGAATACGAGCTTCGTTTATAATACCTATACCAAGGACACAAGCCTCAGCCTGAAGGCCGGGACCGACGTGGCGATCGACGGAAGATCGCCCAAGACGGACGGGATATCACCCCTTTATAAGAGTGAAAGTTCTGCGGATGATATGAAGCGTTTACCCAACGAAAGGATCCTGCCGCCCACGGTGAAAATTGATGCTGGTGGTAACATTTTAATACTCAACGATTTCACACTTGCGTCATCGCCCGAGGGGAACCTCTCTCTTCGGGCGGGGGGGGCGATCACGGGAGATTACATCGATGCCGGCGAAGTCAAGACCGCAAAGATTCTGATGTCGGATATCGCACCTGAGAATTGGTTTGGGCTCTTCTATATTGGCAGCAGCAGCAGCGAACAACAGGGCGGCTGGATCAATCTCAGGACAATCAACAACCATGGGCTCTATCAACCCGTCGGTGGCACGTGGCTGCTTACCGATTCGGTGCACCAGAGAGACGGTCAAGCCGTTAAGATTCACGCGGACACGGATATCAGGAACCTGGGTCTGATCTTGCCGAAGAAAGCCGAAGTGTCTGCAGGGAGGGATATCCTCGATATTACCTATGAGGGCCAGAATATCAATCCGGCGGATGTATCCAAGATTCAGGCAGGCCGCAACATAGCGATGAAATACATCAAGGCCTCCGATACCTCCAATCCAACCGACCAGCTCTCGCATGACGGTTTGATTCAAGGCGGCCCCGGCGTTTTCTTTGTGCAGGCGGGTGGATCGATTGATCTGGGTTCTTTGAAAGACGGAATCCAGGCAGCTGGGAACGGTAACAACCCGGTCCTTGGCATGGATAAAAGCGACCTCGTTGTCGTATCAGGATACACGTCGGACAAATCGGCTGCGGATATCGGGGACTTCTTCTCCAACCTACGAACGGCCGGCGACGATTATGCGCAATTGATGGCCAAGGGCAAATTGAGTGACGCCGCTGCGCTCTTGCAGAAGACAAGGGACGAAACGATCAAACCGTTTCTCGGCACTCCGTCCAGCGCGGGCGACGTCAATATGACTTCCTCCCAGATTTCCACATCGATTGGGCAGTCAGATATCTTTGTCATTGCCAGTGGAAACCTGAACCTCGGCAAAACTGCCTTGCCGTTATCTTCCACTGTGAATAGAAAGACGGGCATTACAACCGCAGGCGGCGGAGCCATCAACATCTTCGCGGAGAGGGATATCAACGTGAACGAATCGCGAATTATGACCTTTTACGGCGGCGACATCACTGTCTGGAGCGACGAGGGTAGCATCAATGCAGGCAGGGGATCGAGGACGGCCGTCAGTGCCTCGCCGCCCAGGCAGATTATAATCAACGGAGCGGTTGTATGGGTCTTTAGTCCCCCTGCCATTGGCAGCGGGATCCGCGCCGTGACCTATGGGGATAACCCGCCCCCGCCCGGTAACATCCATCTTTTCGCACCCAGCGGGATTATTGATGCTGGCGAAGCGGAAATATCAGGAGGGAGGGTAGTTGTGGCGGCCACGCAGGTGCTGAATGCTCAGAACATCAGCTTCTCAGCAGGATCGGTGGGCGTGCCTTCGTCAACCCCAAGCCAGGCCGCAACCGGGATCGGGGCGCTCACGGGCACAAGCAGCCTCAAAGAGACGAGCAAGATGACGGAGCAGGCCACAAGCTTGGCGCCTGCCAGGACGGAGGCAGTGAAGGCAATGGAGGAGGTTATCGCCCGGTGGGTGAACGTAGAGGTGATCGGGTTTGAAGAAAACTAGAAGGAAGTCCAGGAACCAGAAGTTTAAGAAAAGAAAGACGGATGGTAATTCCTGCGCCTTTTTGTGAGTCTTACCGCTCTCAAAACTCCGAATCCGGAACTAAAAAGCAAAAGGCTGGCCAAGGGGATAATGGCACATATTGTCCCCGGCCCCGTTGCCTGCACTTTACCTTTGCTCTGGAATTCCTTGCCACCAACCATGTCTAACGCCCATGCGAGGAGATACTGCTGAAGTCTGGTTGGCCGGAGGAGCCGGACTGACAGCATCTTGGGGTCGAGGGAGCGACCGTTGCTAGGGAGAAGGGGGTAATGGCCGCTGGCGGCGGTTCGGCGCTTGGGCGAAAACGGCCGAATTAGAAGGTTCTGAAGGTTGAACCGAAACGGACGGTGTGGAAGGCGTTGATGGAATGGGGGCGCCTGAAGTTTGAGCTGGCGGAGCGGGTGGGGCGCTTGCGGTTGTAATCGTTGCGGGACTTACGTCCGTTTTGATAACCGCCCTCTGTTTGGACATACCGAAATCGTAAAGAAGAACTTCAAAACTATCTTTCTCGGCTTCCAAAGTGATTCGGTCAGAAGAAATCTTAGCCACCTGATACTCTCCAACTTTTTCTCCCAACTTGACGGAGAAGGTCTCCCTTTCCCCCTTATGAAGAGGTCTCCCGGGATTGGCAATGGAAGCAGCCTGGTAATCACCGGCAATTGTCACTCCGTACAGAACAACCTGAGGACGAACCATAGGTTTACTCTTTTCCTCAAGGATGGGGAAATCTTTTCGATCTGGATTAAAAATGTTCTTTTTCGAGATTGAATTTACAGATTGGATGGAGAAGGTATCTTCCGCAGGCAACGTTGTCGGGAATACTTCCCTCTGCTTCGCAACAGGTCTGTTTTCTCGCTTTTGCGTATCAGAAAATAACTCAATGGGCTGAGTCCATGTTTCATAATTCTCAAAAACAAGGAGAAGGACCACGCCGAAAGCGATAAGATTCAAAATACCATTTTTTAGAGACATTGATCCTCGCTCCTTTTTTCGAACATATGGTAAGTCCTATAGCCAAAGAGTTTGACGATTTAATGTATTTCTTGTTAAAGTTTCACTCTCCCACGCCAACTCGCTTCTCCGCTTACCGAATATACTGGTATCAGGGTCTTGACGGGCTGTTGCGCAAACTTTTTTTAAGAGTCGAAGAACCTCATCCTGAATCAGCTCTTGTTTTTTTCCTTTTAAAGGAATGCAGGCCGCGAGACACCTCGTCTCGCGGCCTGCATTGTTGATCTTATTGTTTCTTAAACCTTCTGATAAGGTGAGTTCCCAAACCAGAATTTGCAACCAACGTCCCCAAAATACCGGAACCGAGGAGCCAAACGCTACCCGGGATGGGAACAGGGGCTACATCCGGTTCTTTTGCCCTTATGTCCAAGGCTATGCGTCGGACAAAATAGTCGCCTTCTGGCGCCAAGAATTTTAGCGTGAGTTCCCCGTCTTTAAGACTTTGCGGGGCAATTTTCAAGAGATCGATTCGATAATTCATCTGGCGCCGAGACAGCTCCGAGGTAAAGATCTGCGTCCCATCAGCCCAGAGGGAAACTTCTTCAGAGCCTTTCTTGGGGCCGTTAACCCAAAAACTGAGAACGGCTTTTTCGAAGGAGGACCCGAGAAGATTGGAAAAATTGAAGGAAAACTCCCGGCTGTGTTCTTCCGTCACAATAAATTTTCCATTAATAACTTCGTGAAACCTTTCGACTGGATAGCGATCCCACCATCCATGACCGAACCAGTCGTTATCCCTGGGTCCATGCTCGTTTCCAAAGGTGCTAAATGCCCAATCCCAGTCCCTGTCTCTCATATGACCAGTACCATACGGGCGGGTCAGGTCCGGATCCGAAAAATTAGCCAATGCCTCTTGCGCCAACACCACTGACAGCAATAAGATTGCAACCATCAACACTTTCTTCATTTTACCTCCTCCTTTTCTTTTTTTTGTTGTCTTTCCAGCTTTCTGTGCTTACCAACCGCATTCTGACGAAATTCTTTCGATGAATCCTTCTTTACCTCTTTGCATTCCCCAACCCGAAATCCGCATTCCACAGTTGAAATGTCCCCGTTTCACCGTGTTCCCCGTCTCCGCTTCTCCGGGTCTCTGTGCCAGTCACCTCCCTTCCATTCCTCGGGAACCAATCCTTTTCCCAATCCCATCAGCATAGCTAATCTTGCTTGGCAGGCAGGTGTCCCGTCCGGCCCCAGCCGAGATAAGCAGGGTCAGGGGGCACGATGTGAAGGAAATTTCCTTCCCGGGAATCCCCAACCTGAGGCCAGGGAGCTTCGTTCCCCTCTGCTTCGTGAGCTTCATCGAACCACTGGAGAAGTTCTTCCTCCTGCTGGTGCGAAGCAAAGGAGTCGGGTCCTAAAATTAACTCCGCCTGCTCAATCTTCCTGAGGATTTTGCTTAATTCCGGATCCTTTCTTAGGGTTTCCCCAAATCTCCTGCTCAATTGGCTGATCGCGCTCCTCTGCATCCCAAAGTACCTCCCGATCTCTTCAAGACTCCGCCCGCTGTGCTGGTAACTTAGATAAATACAGCTTTTCCTAAAATAAGGATGATTTGTTCCCAACACCTTTATAACGGCTTTCTCTATTGTCTCCAGAGCCGGCCCTATTAGAAGTTTCTTACACACCGGAATCTCGCGCCAATCTATCCTCTTTTTCTCCAGATATCCCGCCTTGATTCGATTGATGAATTTATCGCTCCCCAATAATGTCGATGCGACTACCCTTTCCAGCGGGTTCTCAATTTCGTCATCTGCTCCTCTCTCCACATATTCCCTGTAGTTTCCAAATCCCTCCTCTCTCTCGCCGCCGAAGTCTCCAAGGACCCATTCTGTTGTCAGCCAATTGGGCTTCTTCTCTTGTCCTGCAAAGTACCTGTAACTCGACCACGGATATTCCCAAGGAGTCTTCACCAGGCCTGTTCTCACAGGGTCAAGGTGAATGTAACGGGACAACGCTTTGCCATATTCCTCTTTGTCGACAAGGATCCCTTCAAAACGCCCCTGAAAAAGATGTCCTGACCGACTCCTTTTGAGATTGAAGTAGGAGGCGTAGGCTCCATTGATATGATGCAGGATCTTTGAAAGATTCGCTCTGGGAGTCTCCAACAGAAGATGATAGTGATTTCTCATCAGACAGTAGACATGGATAACGGCGCCATATCGCTCATGGGCCGATTCAAGATAAGATAGATATTTCTCTTTGTCCCGGTTGCTTTTGAATATTGTCTTTCTTTCGTTTCCACGGGATGTCACGAGATAAAAAGCTCCCGCATACTCAATCCTCAGCGGCCTTGACATTGCTGTTGCCTCCTTTCCGTTCGAGCATCCTATTTTATGTTGCGGCCTGACCCTTCCTTCTGTTTTACGTGGAGACCTGGCCCTTAATCCTGCTTTATGTTGCGGCCTGACCCTCATCTATATCCCACTTTTTCATACAATTGTTATGGTTTGATGAAGGACAAGTTAATTTTCTGTGAATTCTGTTAGGAGCGACACTCATTGCAACTCGAAACCGAGTGGCGGAGATATTTCCAACCAAGGGAGGGTACGGATCCTCTTAGGGTAAGGCCAGGGTTTTTCGCGAGTGATAATCGAGGAAATGCCTCTGAGAAAAGCCTTTTTGGGAGATGCTACTCAAACCAGAAGAACGAAAGGTGAGATTATAACAATCCTTCAAAACTTGTACTTTGGGTTCCGGCGGTCAAAATCCCCGTCGGTGAGCCCGGCGTTCAGCTTCAGGCTCTCATACCCATAATCTTCAATCAGCGTATCGTCCCAGTCGAAAACCTGGACACGGATTGGGACCCTCTTCTCGACATCTAGACCGATGATGCTCCGATAGCAATAATAGCCACTCCCAGGATCTTTTGGAAAGATAAGCTCGAGGGATTGTATCCTCCGCCCATAGACCGTTCCCTCCTTGCCTATTCTGTATTCAAGTTCCTGCGACCATATTCCCTTCCGGATGTTGTCTCCAAACATCTTGACCAAGTATTCCAATCCCACCTCCGTGATGGGATGCCGGCTCCCCTTCATGGCGATGTGGCCGTGAGGGTGGAGGTTCATGATCACGATACCCAAGAATCCCGGATCACGAAGCAAGATCCGGTTGTCGTTCCACCCATCTACATAAAGAATCTCTCTCCCCTTGCCAGGGTCTTCGATCCACTTCATGTAGACCTTAAAGGGTTTTTTGAATTTGAGGTAGACAGTCTCTTTCGTTTTTAACCAGCCTTTGACCCGCTCCTGTTTGTGAAAAACCGATGTGTAAGAATCGGTTCTGTTAAGCAAAAACTCCGCCTGACGGAGCCAATCTTCCAGATCAATCCTCTCCTTGCCGAGGCACACCAGGGGCAAGAGGAAAATGAAGACAAGAATCATAGTCAGCTTTTTTAACATAATCATCTCACCAGAAAGGACTTCACCCCGCCTCGCACTTGGCAACTTCGATCCGTTCTCATTGGATGTCTCAGGTCCTTCCTCCAAGTCTTCAAGCCCCCTTCGGGTCAAAGAGGTTGAACCGAAGGCTTCCCAAGAAAAGCGATGCCAGCTTCCGGCGCGGCATGGTAGGCGAAGGCTTCGCCCCTTCTCGGTCCCTCATGCCCGCCGTCATCGGATGGCCTCTGCAAATACTCAGCGTCTCGACCTA
>Ga0335070_10000428_pt1 | contig 46918 bp, 35 predicted proteins | sample Lox_Sample_13_FD_206722 | JGI IMG/M metagenome (GOLD analysis project Ga0335070, IMG submission 206722) | Soil microbial communities from Loxahatchee National Wildlife Refuge, Florida, United States - Lox_Sample_1.3 | ecosystem: Environmental > Terrestrial > Soil > Wetlands | place: USA... | reverse complement strand
TGAGGTCGAGGCGGCCGGTCTTCTGGGCGAGCGCGACGATCTGGAGGAGGTCGGGTAACGCGAGTTCGGTGAGGTGTCCGGACAGGCTCATGGGATGACCCTCCGGAGTTCGGGGGTCCACGGGGCGGTGGAACCGGCTCCGCGCGACGGTACGCGACCGGCGCCGGTGGTGCTCGCCCGGTCTGATCTCGATGACATCGATCAAGTTTAGAACAGATCCACTCCGAACGGTGCGTGATGAGATCGTGTCGCCGAAAGAGCGGCGCGAAGCCACCTCGCCTGGCTGCAGCTGGCGCAGGTGCTGCGCCGGCACGGGTCGAACGCGCTCAGTGGAGGCGGGGAAGGACCTTCAGGAAGATCGCCTTGCCGTCGCCAGGCGCGTAGAAGTCGGGCAGCTCGGCGGCGATCTCATACCCGCAGCGCAGGTAGAACGCGCGCGTCGGCACGTACTGCGGGCGCGTCGACGTTTCGAGGTAGACGCGCGTGCGCCCCTCGCGCGCGATCCACGTCTCGGCGGCGTCGAGGAGAGCCCTCCCGAGCCCCTGGCCCTGGCGGCCCGGGTGGACGGCGATCCAGTAGAGGTCGGCCGAGGCGACCGTCCCGGGGATCGGCCCCCAGCACGCGTACCCGAGGACCTCGTCGTCCCCCTCGAGGACCAGGAACCGGTAGTGGCTCTTCTCGCCGTGCGTGAGGCGGTCGTCCACGAGCTCGAGAGCGACTTCGAGCTCGCCCACGTTGAAGAAGCCGGTGGCGTGCAGGAGTTGTTCGAGCGGGGCACGGTCCTGGGGGCGCAAGTCGGTACGAATGTTCACGGGTCCTCCGCGGCGACGTTCGGTTCGCCACAAGCCTACCACCCCGCGACACGTCCGGAGCTCAGGCGACCGTGGCGCCGGCGCGCGCGGCCGAGACGATCCGCTCGACGACCGCTGCGGTCGACAGCCCCGCGCGCGCCGCGGCAGCGATGAACCCGGCATCGGCCGAGAGGCACGGGTTGGTGTTCACCTCAAGGATGACGGGGGCGCCGCGTTCGTCGAGCCGGATGTCGACACGCCCGTACCCCGAAAGCCCGCACGCCCGCCAGCACGGGAGTGCCACCGCCCGGATCCGCTCCAGCAGCGGTCCGTCCTCCGGCCCGGGGAACCGCCGCACCGTGTGCGTCTCCTCGAATGAGCCGCTGGTCCACTTGGCCTCGTAGCCGACGAGAGCCGGCACCTCAGGGGGGAAGTCCACGAACTCGATCTCGGCCACGGGCAACGCCTCCGCGCTGTGGCCTGCGGCGAGGATCGACACGTTGAACTCGCGCCCGGCGAGGAAGTGCTCGAGCAGCACCGGCTGGCCCGGGAAGCGACGCGCGAGCGCGCGTCCCCGCTCGACCGCCTCCATCGCAGTCGCAGCGACCGGCCTGCCCTCGAGGCCGACGGATGCGTCCTCCCACGCCGGCTTGAGGATCCACGGGGGCGGGACGCGGTCGAGGAGGTCCGGCCGGTTCGGGTCGAACCGCCCGCCGGCCGCGACCGGCAGGCCGGCCTCCGCCAGGACGGCCCGCGTCGCGAGCTTGTCGGTCGTGAGCCAGAGCGCCGCGGCGGAGGAGCCCGTGAACGGCACGCCAAGGAGCTCGAGGGCGGCCGTCGCGGCGGCGTGCAGTTGGGGGCGGCCCGGCGGCGCCTCGAGCAGGTTGCACACGAGCGCGCCGCGGAGCGCGGCTTCGTGCTCCCACACTCGCCCCTGCTCCACCGCGACGGTCGTACGTGGGACGCCGAGCGCCGTCATCCCCTCCTCGAACAGCCGGACCTGGTCCAGCACGTCCGCGGTCGAGGGGTCGGCGCCAGCGTCGACGGCGGTGTGCGCGATGACGGCTCTTGCGATCTCCACGATCCGGCCCCCAGGCAGGCGGGTGCGCCCGCCCGCTCATGATACGGCCCGACGTGGAGAGTCGACAGTCTCCTGCCGCCCACCCTCCCAGTTCACAGTTCACAGTCACCAATCCGCCCTACGAACACACCCTGGGCCCCGGAACCACGCGGTCGGCTGTTAGCCGTTGACTGTCGACTGTGAACTGTCGGCTGCCCTCGCTTCTCAGAGGCCGTACCGCGACCGGGCGGAGTCGATGATCGCGCCGATCAGGTCCTGGTACGGGGTTCCGGCGAGGCGGGCCATGATCGGGAGGTCCGACTTCACGTGGTTGATCCCGGGAAGCGGGTTCACCTCGAGAAAGTTGAGCCGGCCGGCCGCGTCGCACCGCAGGTCCACACGCGCGGCGTCGCGGCATCCGAGGGCGTGGAAGACCGCGAGGGCGACCTCGCGCGCCTGCTCGGCGAGGGGCTCGCCGGCCACCAGACGGTACGCCACGCGCTCCAGGTACTCCTCCTTGTTGAGCGCCGTATAGGCGGCGGCTTCGGCCCGGTCCGTGAACGAAACCTCCATGACGGCGACCACCCGCGCCGCGGCCCCGTGGCCGACGACCCCGACCGTCACCTCGCGGCCGGGCAGGAACGCCTCGACGAGCACCGGCTGCCGGAACTGCTCGAGCAGAGTCCTGCACGCGGAGGCGAGGTCGCGGCGCTCGCGCACGAGCGACCGCCCAGTGACTCCCTTCGAGCTGCCCTCGGCCACGGGCTTGAGGAACAGCGGGGTAGGGAGCTCAACGGAGAGCGTGTCCTGAGGCACGGCGACAACCGCGAAAGGCGCGGTCGGCACACCGCTGTCCCGCACGACGCGCTTGGCCATCGCCTTGTCGAGGGTGAGGGCGCAGGTCAGCGGGTCGGCGAAGGTGTACGGCTGGTCGAAGAGCTCGCATAGCGCCGGCACCTGCGCCTCGCGCGAGCGCCCGTGCACCCCCTCGCAGATGTTGAACACGAGGTCCCACCGCTCGCCGCCCACGAGGCGTCGGGCGAGCTCACGCCCGCGACCGACGCGCCCGGTCGTGTGGCCGATCCCGGCGATCGCGGCCTCGAGACCCGCAACCGTCTCCTCGGAGTCGAACTCGAGCACGTCCTCGGGCGAGAACCCCGCCTTGAGATAGTCGTCCTTGAGGTCGTAACAGAGCCCGATCGAGAGCCCCATGCCGCTAGGAGCCTGCCGGGTCGACGTAGGAGTAGGTGAACCCCTCCCAGTTGCGGAGCGCCACCTGTCCGTTCTCGTACGAGACGATCGTCTCCGCCTGGATCGGCACCTTCCCGCCACCTCCGGGCGCGTCGATCACGTACGTCGGCACGGCGTAGCCGGTCGTGTGTCCGCGCAGGCCGGAGATCAGCTCGATCCCCTTGTGGACGCTGGTGCGGAGGTGGCCGGTCCCGACGACCGGGTCGCACTGGTACAGGTAGTACGGGCGCACCCGGATCTTCAGGAGCGCGTGGAACAGGTCCTTGAGCGTCTGGAGGTCGTCGTTGATCCCCTTCAGGAGCACGGTCTGGGCGCCCAGCGGGATACCTCCGTCGGCCAGCAGGTCGCACGCGGCCGCGACCTCGGGGGTGACCTCGCGGGCGTGGCAGAAGTGCAGCGAGAGCCAGACCCGGTGCTTGCGGAGCACGGCGACCAGCTCGGGCGTGATCCGTTGCGGCAGGAACGACGGGACGCGCGATCCGATCCGCACGAACTCGATGTGGGGGATCGCGCGGATCCGCCCGAGGACCTCGTGGAGCCGGTCCTCGGACATCAGGAGCGGGTCGCCGCCGGAAAGCAGCACGTCGCGGACCTCGGTGTGCTCCTCGAGGTAGGCGACGATGGCGTCGAGCCTGCGGGCGAGCGGGTCGAGCTCCCCCTGGCTCACGAGGCGGGAGCGCGTGCAGTACCGGCAGTACGAGGCGCAGGTGTCGAGCGCGAGGAGCAGCACGCGGTCGGGGTAGCGGTGCACCAGCCCGGGGACCGGGGAGTCGTGGTCCTCGCCGCACGGGTCGGTCATGTCTCCAGGACCGACCAGGAGCTCCTCCTCGCGCGGCACGACCTGGAGCCGTATCGGGCAGCTCGGATCGTCGGGATCCATGAGCTCCGCGAAGTGCGGCGTCACCGCCACCGCGAACTTCTCCTGGGTCATCGCGAGGCCGCGGCGCTCGGCAGGGGTGAGGCGGAGCAGCTTCTCGAATTGCTCCGGCTTGATGAAGCGGTGGCGCATCTGCCACCGCCAGTCGTTCCAGCGCGCGGGGTCGTAGGATTCGCCGAAGATCCGGCAAATCTCATCACGCCGCGCGCTGGCTATCAGCGGGTCCGCAGGAACAGTGTTCTCTTTCATGATCTCCTACCCCCGGAAGTGGAGGTGTCACACCCGATCTGGGTGTGGTTCGAGGCAGAAAGGGACTCGGACTCTCTCTGCTCTTCTGGTCTATGGGCCATCCGGTGCCGGCCCGGCGGAGAGCCCCTAAGGGGGCACGGGAGCATGGCTCTCGTCCCCTTAGGCTCGAGTCCCGCCAGAGCTCCGCCGCGGAGCCGGGAGGGAGCCCGGCGCATCCGTGGCGTGCGTGGTCGTGGTGGGAAAAGCAACCGCGGCCGCGTTTGGGGATACTCTCCCTGCGGCCGCGGAAAGACGCTTCGCGCGGTTGGTACTACTTGGAGGCTGGTCGGGCGAGACGACTGCGTCCATACTCGTCTAAAAGATAAGGCACAAATCCATGTTGTCAAGGGGGTGCGCGGAACGGTTGGAGAGGCGCCGCCTCAGGTCGCTCGGAGCGCGAGCCAGGTGCCCGCGACGGCGAGCGTCAGGAGGGTGACGGGGACGCCGACGCGGGCGTGCTGCCGCCAGGTGACCCGCACGCCGAGCTGCGCCGCCTGGTCGATCACGATGATGTTCGCGATCGAGCCCACGACGAACAGGTTCCCGGCCAGCGAGGACGCGAGCGCGAGAACGGGCGCAGCGATCGGGTGCGTCGCCTGCGGCAGCAGGAGCATGACGGCGGGCACGTTCGACACGACGTTCGAGAGGAGCGCCGCGAGGGCGAACAGGACCCCGGGGCGTGTGGTGTCGAGGCCGGCGCCGGAGAGGCCGCGCGCGGCCACGCCGAGCATCCCGGAGTCGGCGAGCGCGAAGTTCACGACGAACAGGCCGACGAACAGGACGAGGAGGTGCCAGTCCACCATGCCGAGCAGGTCGCGCGACGCCATCCTCCGGCTCATCAGGAGCACGGCTGCCGCCGCCAGCGCCAACACCTCGCGGGGGAACGGCCCGAGGAGGAACCCGATCAGCAGCAGCCCGAGCACCGCGGCTCCCTTCCCCGTTTGCCAGGCGTCGAGCGTGGGCTCCTCGACGCGCGGGACCGACGTCGTCCGCCGCCACGCGCCCCCGACGGAGCGCACCACCACCGCCCACACCACGCCGAGGCCGAGGGCGGCCGGGAGCGCGGCGTTCGCCAGGTACCCCGCGAACGAGACGTGCAGCCGCTGGCCGATGAGCATGTTCTGCGGATTGCCGATGAGCGTCGCCGCGGAGCCGACGTTCGCGGAGCACGCGAGGGCGAGCAGGAACGGAACGGGGTCGAGGCTCCGGCGCGCGCACCCCTCGACGAGCAGTGGCGCCACCGCGAGGCACACGATGTCGTTGGCGAGGACCGCCGAGAGCACCCCGGCGACCGCGATCACGACGCCGAGCAGAACGGCGGGGGAGACGTCGAGGCGCGCCACCCTCCGAGTCACCCAGCCGTAGAAGCCGCCGAGACGGAACTGGGCCGAGACGACCATCAGACCGAACAGCAGCGCCACCGTCGGGACGTCGACCGCCCGCCACGCCGCCGCGGGTGTGACCCGCTCGGAGGCGACGAGGGCCAGCGCACCCAGGAGCGCGACACCGGTGCGGTCGAGCGCGAGGCCGGGGATCTCCCCCAGCATCATCCCCAGGTAGACGAACCCGAAGACGAGCACGACCCACGTGTCCACCGGCGGAACATACCAGGTCCGGCGCCGCGCCGCCTGCCCGGCCGTTCGGCCTCCGCGTCCCGCTTTCGTGTCATCCTCTCCCGGTGACCTCGACTGCGCGCGTCCTCTTCGCCGACGAGCGCCTGGTGGCGATCGACAAGCCCCCCGGGGTGAGCCTGGCGACCCGCCGCGCGGAGCCGGGGGCGGCGGTCGCACGCCTCCTCGCGGCGCTGCCGGCGCGCGCTCTGGCCGAGAACGGGCTCTCGCCCGACTCCCTCCTCCTCGTCCACCGGCTCGACGTCGGCACCTCGGGCGTCGTCGTGCTGGCCCGCGACGGCGACGCGCACCGCGCGCTCGTGAGAGCGTTCTCGGAGCGCCGCGTGTCCAAGACGTACCTCGCGCTCGCGTGGGGCCACCCCAGGCCGCACGCGGGCGAGTGGCGGTGGCCGCTCGGACCCGACCGTCGCGACCGCAGGCGAATGATCGTGACTCGCGACGGGCGCGCCGCGGTCACGGCGTACGCGGTCGAGTCCGGCGCCCCGCACGTCTCGCTCGTGACGCTCGTCCCCGAGACCGGCCGCACCCACCAGCTGCGCGTCCACCTCGCGCACGCCGGCCACCCGATCGTCGGCGACGATCTCTACGGCGGGCCCCGCCACCGCGCGGTCCGCGACCCCCGGCTGCGCCGCCTCCTCGACCCCGGCCACCCCCTCCTCCACGCGTGGCGCCTCCACCTCCCCGAGACCTCCGCCTGCCGCGAGCTGATCGTGACGGCCCCGCTCCCACAAGACCTCTCCGCCGCGCTCGCCGCGCTCGGCATCGCGGTCGTAGCCTCGAGCTGAGCGACGGGTCCCACCCCTCGTGATCGGCGCTAGAATGCCGGCGCGGGAGGGCACCCTCATGATCGACACGATTCGGAAGCGCCTTGGCGAGCGGGCGTCGCTGCTGGACCACACCTGCCAGGGGATCTCCAGGTCGCTGCTGCACCTGCCCGGGCCCGACTTCATCGACCGGGTCCTCGCACCGACGGACCGTCCGATCAACGTGCTCCGGAGCCTCGCGTCCGTCTTCAGGTCGGGGCGTCTCGCGGGCACCGGGTACATGTCGATCCTCCCCGTGGACCAGGGGATCGAGCACTCGGGTGCCGCGTCGTTCGCCCCCAACCCGATCTACTTCGACCCGGAGAACATCGTCAAGCTGGCGATCGAGGGCGGGTGCAACGCCGTAGCGTCCACCCTGGGTGCGCTCGGCTCGGTGGCGCGTTCCTACGCGCACAAGATCCCGTTCATCCTCAAGATCAACCACAACGAGACCCTCACCTACCCCCTCACCTACGACCAGACGATGTACGCGAACGTCGACCAGGCGTTCGACATGGGCGCCGCCGCCGTCGGCGCCACGGTGTACTTCGGCTCGGCCGAGTCGCGCCGGCAGATCCAGGAGGTTTCCGAGGCGTTCGCCCACGCGCACGAGCTCGGCATGTTCACGGTCCTCTGGTGCTACCTGCGCAACCCCGCGTTCAAGAAGGACGGCGTCGACTACCACGTCGCGGCGGACCTCACGGGACAGGCGAACCACATCGGCGTCACGATCGAGGCCGACATCATCAAACAGAAGATGCCCGAGTCCAACAACGGCTACAACGCGATCAAGTTCGGCCACACCAACCCGCTCGTCTACGAGAAGCTCGCGACCGACAACCCGATCGAGTGGACGCGCTGGCAGGTGGCGAACTGCTTTATGGGGCGCTCGCCGCTGATCAACTCCGGCGGGGCGTCGGGCAAGAAGGACCTCGAGGACGCCGTGTTCACCGCGGTCGTGAACAAGCGCGCCGGCGGTTCGGGCCTGATCACCGGCCGCAAGGCGTTCCAGAAGCCGATGGCCCAGGGCGTCGAGCTCCTGCACGCGATCCAGGACGTGTATCTCTGCCGAGACGTCACGGTCGCGTAGCGGTGTCAGTCGCGGGCCGTACGGCAATGAGCGACTCGTCGATGGACGGGGTCGCGCCGCCGGACGGCCGGCTTCCGTGCCTCTCAGCCGTCGTCGTCGTGGGGGAGCTCCGGGAGCGCGCCGGCGGATGCCTGCGAGCCCTCCTGGCCCAGACCCGAGACGCTCGCATGGAGGTCGTGCTCGCGGATGTCGCGCCCGAGGCGGGCGCGATCCCCGGATCTGACCACCCCGCGGTGCGGCTGATCCGCATGTCCTCCGGCGAGACGTTCGCCGGGGCGCGTGCCGCGGCCGTCAGGGAGGCCCGGGGGCCGATCGTTGCGTTCCTCGAGGAGCACGTCCGGGTACGCCCGGGCTGGGCCGCCGCCGTCCTCGCGGCTCACAGGGGTCCGTGGGCCGGCGTCGGCGGCGAGGTCCGCAACGCCAACCCGGGCGTCGGCCGCAGCGACCTCACGGCGCTCCTGAGCTACGGTATCTTCGCCCCGCCCCTCGCACCCGGCGAGAGCGACCTCCTCCCCGGCCACAACTCGGCGTACAAGCGTGAGGTTCTCCTGGGATACGGCGAGCGACTGGCTCGCCTGCTCGGGTGTGACCTCGTCCTGATGCGCCGGCTCCGGCTCGACGGACATCGACTGTGGGTCGAGCCCGCAGCAGCGATCGAGCACCTCAACGAGACGTCGCTGCGCGGGGCGTGCGACGGCGTCCGCCTCTTCAACCGCTGCTACGCGCCGCTGCGCGCCGGCGAATTTCGATGGTCGTTCGCGCGCCGGCTCGCCTACGTCGCGCTCACGCCGGCGATCCCCGTGTACTTCATCGCGCACTTCTCACGGTTCCTGGCCCGCAACAACCCGCGCCAGCTCCGTCTCTTCCTCCGCAACCTGGGTTGGGTGTACCTCGTGGAACTCGCGGCCGCCCTCGGCCAGGCGGCCGGGCTGCTGTTCGGTGCGGGAGATGCGCCCCGGCGTTTCTCGGTCTACGAGACGACCCACCCGCGGCCCGAGCAGGCGGAGGGTCCGCGGACGTGACGGTCGACCCGCGCGTCTCCGTCATCATCGCGGCGTACCGCTCGCATCTCACGATCGGCTCCTGCCTGGCGGCGCTCGCGGGACAGTCGCTCGGCGACTTCGAGGTCATCGTCGTGGACTCCAGCCCCGATGACGCGACGTCCGAGGCGGTGCGCTCCTTCCCTGCCGTGCGGCTCGAGCGCGCGGCGTCACGGTTGCTGCCCCAGGCCGCGCGCAATCGCGGAGCCGGCCTCGCGCGCGGGTCGCTCTTCGCGTTCACCGATCCGGACGTCTACCCCGAGGGCGGCTGGCTGGAACGGCTGGTCGCAACCCGCCGCCGGGAAGGGGACATCGTCGTCGGCGCGCTCGCCTGCCACGGTCGCCGCTGGCTCGACACCGGCATCCACATCTGCAAGTTCAGCCCGTGGTTGCCCGGAGGTGCCCCGCGGGAGGTCGACATGGCTCCGACCGCGGGCCTGCTCGTCTCGCGGTCGACGTTCCTCCAACTCGGCGGCTTCCCAGGGGAGGCGTTTCAGGGCGATGCCGTCTTCGCGTGGAGGGCCCGGCGTCGGGGCCATCGGCTGTTGTTCGAACCGAGCGCCGTCGCGCGACACCATCACCTCGCGACCGTCGGCTCGTTTCTGCGCGAGCGCTTCGAACGCGGACGCGACCTCGCCGAGTTGCGCGCCACCGAGTGGGACCACTCGCGTGCCCGTGATCTCCTCTTCATCGCCGTGTCGCTGCTCCCGGTGAGGCTGGCGAGGGTCATGGCAATGACGGGGGGCAGGTGCTGGCGGGCGGGAACGTTCGCGACTCTCCTCCTCACCAGCCCGGTCGTGGTCGCCGGCCATCTCGTCGGGCTCATAGGCGAGGGGATGGGCTTCGGTCGGGACCTGTCGTCGCGCCGACGGACCGGCCGCGGTGCCGGGCGGCCCGGAGGAGGCTCCGAGCTGTGAGCGCCCTACGCGTGCTGGTTGTCGCCACCAAGGCGCCGCATCCGCCGATCGGCGGCGGCAACGTGGCGCTCGATGCGCTGCTGCGGGCGCTCGCCGACTCGGGGGTCGAGGTACGTGTCGTCGCGCCGAGCCGGTGCGAAGGCACCTCGGACCCCGCCCCGTACTCGCTCCGGCCCGCGGCGGCTGCGAGGCCGTGGTTCCGGCTGGCGACCCATGTGGCGGCCGGCGTCCCCATCGGCGTGGCCCGCTATCACCTTCCCGCACTCGCCGATGCAGTCGAGGCCGAGCTCGCCGCGTTCGACCCCCAGGTGGTCCACGTGGAGCAGGCGCAGCTGACGTGGCTCGTGCTCCGTCTCAGCTCCCGCCGCCCGCTCGTGCTCCGGCAGCAGAACGTCGAGTCGCGCATCCTGGAACGGCTTGCCGGGACCCGAGCCGGGTTCGTCGCCTCGTTCCTCCGGCGGGAGGCGCGACGCACCGCCGCGGTCGAGGCGAGAGCCTGTCGAGCGGCGGGGACCGTCGCGGCGATCTCCGAGCCGGACGCGGCGGTCCTCCGCTCCCTCGCCCCCGCTTCGCGGGTCGTCGTGCTGCCCGCCCCTCTTCCGCACTTCACCGCGACCGCGGCCCCGGCGCTGCGCGGCAACCCGCCGCTTCTCTGCCTCGGCTCATTCGACTGGTGGCCCAACGGGGACGGGGCGCGGTGGTTGCTGCGCGAGGTGTGGCCCACGCTGCGCGACTCCCTGCCGGGTGCCGTATTGCACGTCGCCGGACCGGGCTCGCAGCGGCTCGGCAGGACGCACGACGACCGCATTGAGCGCCACGGCGTGGTGAGAGACCCGGCCGCGCTGTACGACCCGCTCGCCGTCGCGCTGGTCCCCGTGCGCGCCGGTTCCGGCGTCCGTCTTCGCATCCTCGAGGCGTGGATGGCGCGCGTACCGGTGGTGACCACCAGCGTGGGTGGCGAGGGTCTCGTCGCGGCCGGCGGCCGGCGCGCCCTCATCGCCGACGAGCCGCACGCGTTCGCGGCCGCTGCCGTCAGGCTGGCGCGCGATCCCTCGCTGAGGGACGATCTCATCCGAGGAGGCGAGGCCGCGCTCGAGGGCCACCGGTCGGTGACGGTCGCCCGCATGGCCGTGGAGACGTACCGGGAAACGATCGCGCGTCACCGGCGGGAGGCGAGACCTCCGTGGGCCGGGCGGGTCTCCGGTCGCGGCTGATCAGGACGGCGCGCCGCGGGCCGACGACGAGTTGTGATACCTTTCACAGGGTCGGCGTCGCTGAGTTCGAGCCGGCGCCGGCGCCCCGGGGGAGGAATCCATGCTGCGCGAGAGCGTCGTCCTCATCACTGGTGCATCAGGCGAGATCGGCCACGGGCTGATCCAGAGGCTTGCAGCCGACCGCGCGGTCGTCACGCTCGACGTCAAGAAGCTCGACCCCGAGCTCGCCGCTCTCGTGCACCAGGAGATCATCGGGTCGATCCTCGACACCAACCTCCTCGAGCGCATCCTCTCGGAGTACGAGGTGGACACCGTGTTCCACCTCGCCGCGCTGCTCTCCACCCGGAGCGAGTTCACCCCGATGACCGCGCACCAGGTGAACGTCGAGGGGACGATGAACCTCCTCGAGTTCGCCCAGAAGCAGGGCGAGTCGCACGGGCGGCCGGTCGCGTTCCTCTACCCGTCGTCGATCGCGGCGTACGGGCTGCCCGACCTCGAGACCAAGGCGCGCGTCGGCCGCGTGAACGAGAACGAGTGGACGAAGCCGACCACGATGTACGGCTGCAACAAGCTCTACTGCGAGCACATGGGGCGCTACTACGCGAAGCGCTACAAGCAGCTCGCAGCCGAGCCGCTCGCCGGCAAGGTCGACTTCCGCTCGCTGCGCTTCCCGGGGCTGATCTCGGCGGTCACCGTGCCGTCCGGCGGCACCTCGGACTACGCGCCGGAGATGATCCACGCCGCCGCCCAGGGGAAGCCGTACGCGTGCTTCGTGCGCCCCGACACGCGCATCCCGTTCATGGCGATGCCGGACGGCGTCGACGCGCTGCTGGAGCTGGCCGCGGCGCCGAGGACCGCTCTCCACCACACCGTCTACAACGTGGGCGCGTTCAACCCCTCCGCCGAGGAGGTCCGTCAGATCGTGCTCCGGGCGTTCCCGGGCGCCGAGATCACGTACAGCGTGGACCAGAAGCGCCAGGGGATCGTGGACGCGTGGCCTGCGGACGTGGACGACTCGGCGGCGCGCACCGACTGGGGGTACGCCCCCCGCTACGACCTCGAGCGCGCGTTCTCCGAGTACCTCATCCCGACGATCCGCAGGCGCTACCAGAAGTAGCCGGCGCGACGCGGAGAGGTTGACAGTTAAGAGTTCACAGTTGACAGCCGAGAGGTCAACGCGGGGCTCTGACTGTCAACTGTCGACTGTCTGCTCTTCCACGGTGACGGGCGCGAGGTCCCAGACCTCACGGGCGTAGTCGCGGATCGCCCGGTCCGACGAGAAGTACCCCATCGACGCGACGTTGCGGATCGCCATCGCGGCCCATGCCCTGCGGTCGGTGAACAGCTCGCCCGCGCGGGTCTGGGTGTCCGCGTACGAGCGGAAGTCCGCGACGTGCATGAACCGGTCGCCGTGCTCCATGAGCGCAGACCAGATCTCCCGCAGGGCGGGGGCGTCGCCGTCGGCGAACGTACCGTCGCGCAAGGCGTCCACGACCGCAGCGAGCTCCGGGTCGGCACGGACGACCTCCCACGGGTCGTACCGCCGCGACGCCCAGAGCGCCGCCACCTCCTCGGCGGTGTGGCCGAAGATGAAGATGTTCTCCGCGCCGACGGCGTCCCTGATCTCGATGTTCGCCCCGTCCAGCGTCCCGATCGTGAGCGCCCCGTTGAGAGCGAGCTTCATGTTCCCGGTCCCCGAGGCCTCCATCCCGGCGGTCGAGATCTGCTCCGAGAGGTCCGCAGCCGGGATCACGCGGCTCGCCACGGTGACACGGTAGTCGGGGATGAAGACGACCTTCAGCCTCGCGTTCGTCTCGGCGTCGGCGTTTACCGTCTTCGCGATCCCGTTGATCAGCCGGATCACGAGCTTCGCCATCCGGTACGCCGGCGCCGCCTTGGCGCCGAAGATGAACGTGCGCGCCGGCACGCTCGCTCCGGGATCGGCCTTGAGGCGCCGGTACAGGGCGATGACGTGCATGGCGTTGAGGAGCTGCCGTTTGTACTCGTGCATACGCTTGACCTGAACGTCGAAGAGCGAGTCGGGGTCGATCGTCTCCCCGCACAGCTCCGCGACCATCGCGGCGAGGGCGAGCTTATTCGCCCTCTTGATCGCGCAGAACTCGTCCTGGAAGGAGGGGTCGTCCGCGTGCGGTTTGAGTTCCGCGAGCCGGTCGAGGTCGCGCGTCCAGCCGTCGCCGATCCTGGCCGAGATCGCAGCCGCGAGGCGCGGGTTACACGCGAGCAGCCACCGGCGCGGCGTGATCCCGTTGGTGATCGAGACGAAGCGCTCCGGCCACAGCTCGGCGAAGTCCGGGAACACCCGGCCCTTGAGCAGCTCGGTGTGGAGGCGCGCGACGCCGTTGACGCGGTGTGCGCCCACGACTGCCAGGTGCGCCATCCGGAACCTGCGGTCGCCGTCCTCGTGAACCAGGGAGACGCGGCGCAGCCGCTCGCGGTCGCCGGGGTGGAGCGCTCCGACCTGGTCAAGGAAGCGCTTGTTGATGTCGAAGATGATCTGGGCGTGCCGCGGGATCAGCCGCTCCACGAGCGCGACCGGCCACGTCTCGAGCGCCTCGGCGAGCACGGTGTGCTGCGTGTAGGCGCACGCCCCGCGCGTGATCGCCCACGCCTGCTCCCACGGGAGTCCTTCCTCGTCCATCAGAACGCGCATGAGCTCGGACACCGTGAGGGCGGGGTGCGTGTCGTTGAGCTGGATCGCGACCTTCTCGGGGAAGAGATCCCACCGGCTGCCGTGGCGTTCGCGGAAGCGGCGGACGATGTCGGCCACCGAGCAGGCCACGAGGAAGTACTCCTGGGTGAGCCGCAGCTCCCGTCCGGCTTCCGCCTCGTCGGAGGGGTACAGGACCTTGGTGACCGCCTCGGCCTTCTCGCGCCCCGCCACGGCGCTCAGGAAGTCGCCTTTGGAGAACGTGTCGAAGTCGAACTCGTCCGGCGCCTCCGCCCTCCAGAGGCGGAGCACCGAGACGGTCGTCGTGCCGTACCCCGCCACGAGCGTGTCGAACGGCACGCCGTATAGCACGTGCGCCCCGGTCCACACCGGTCGCCGCGCGCCGTCGCCGCCGGCCGTCTCGACGACACCGCCGAGGCGCACCGTCACGGTCAGCTCCGGGCGAGGGATCTCCCACTCGTAGCCGTCCTTGAGCCACGTGTCGGGCCGCTCGCACTGCCACCCCCCGACGAACTCCTGCCGGAAGATCCCGAAGTCGTAGCGCAGCCCGTATCCGAACGCCGGGTAGTCGAGGGTGGCGAGCGACTCGAGGAAGCACGCCGCGAGGCGCCCGAGCCCGCCGTTCCCGAGCCCGGGGTCGGGCTCCTCCTCGACGAGCCGGTCCAGCTCGAGCCCCAGACCGGCCATCGCCTCGCGCGCGGTCTCCTTGAGGCCGGTCGCGAGCAGGTTGTTGTCGACCAGCCGGCCGAGGAGGAACTCGAGCGAGAGGTAGTGAACCGTCTTGGGGTCACGCCCGACGTGTGCCTGCTGCGTGGCGACGGCGCGGTCGATCAGCGTCTCTCGGATCGTCAGCTCGAGCGCCGCGAGGAGTTCGCTCGGCGGCGCCTCGCCGACCTCGAGGCCGCGCACGTATCTCAGGTAGTGGACGAACCGGTCACGGAAGGCCTGCGGGGAAACCGCACGGCCCGGCTGCGTGGTCGCCAACAGTACCCTCCCCGGATGTGGCGCGGGCCGGCCCGACGACCGTCGCCGCGTCCGGCGGATTGTAGCGCACGCCAGCCATCGGACGCCTGCGCCGCACGGCGCGTCGGCTCAGATCGGACGGCCTACCGCGGCCCGCGCTCCGCGACTCCGGCCGCCCCCGGACCGCGGCGGTCGGCCGCCGCTTCGAACGCTCCCTCCGCGGTGCGCCGGACCGCGTCCACCTCGCCGATTGCCTCGACCTCCCGGATCGTGTGTCCGCGGCGGACGAGTTCGGCGCTGACCTGCGGCGAGAGCGCCCCGGGCTCGACCGCGATCTCATCCGGTAGCCACTGGTGGTGGACCCTCGGCGCGTCGACCGCCGCCGCGAGCGGGAGGCCGTCGACCACCACGCCCAGGAGAACCTGGGCGACGGCGGTCGGGATGCGCGACCCGCCCGGGGAGCCGAGCGCCACGACCTCACCCCCGCGCCACGCGACGGTGGGCGCCATCGAGGAGAGCATCCGCTTGCCCGGCCCGACGGCGTTGGCGACGCCCTGGACGAGTCCGTACAGGTTCGGCGTGCCGGGAGCGCTCGCGAAGTCGTCCATCTCGTTGTTGAGCAGTATCCCGAGCTCCGGCACCAGGAGGCCGCACCCGAAGCTCCCGTTGAGCGTGGTCGTGAGCGCCACCGCGTTGCCGTCGCGGTCGACCGCAGACAGGTGCGTTGTCTCCCGCGACTCCGGTCTCTCGTGCCCCGGCCACGGCCGCACGGCGTCGGACCTCGTCGCCCGCGCGACGTCGATCTCGCCCGCCCGGCGGGCGAGCCACGCCGGGTCGAGGAGCTGCGCGCTACCCGCGAGCGTGGTGGCCGGATCGCCGAGCAGGAAGCGGTCGGCGAACGCCCGGCGCCACGTCTCCGCAAGCAGGTGGACGCGGTCTGCCGAGCCGACCGGGAGCTTTCCCCACCGCAGGCGCTCGAGCATCCCCGTCGTCTCGGCCACGATGATCCCGCCCGAGGAGGGCAGCGGCATCGAGGCGGCGTCCCATCCGAACGCCGAGAACACGAGCGGCTGCCGCCACACCGGGCGGTACCCTTCGAGGTCGGCCTGCGTGAGGATGCCGCCGTGCGACCGCGAGCAGCGGACGATGGCATCGGCCGCCGCGCCGGCGGTGAGGGCTTCGGGCCCGCGTTCGGCGTACGACCGCAACGTCACCGCCAGGGCCGGGAGCCGGACCACGCTCCCTTCGGGCGGCGGCTGCCCTCCCGGCATCCACACCGCCGCCGTTTCGGGGAAGCGCTCGAGCAGGTCGCGCGCCGCATCCACGTTCCGCTTCACGCGCGCCGTCACGACGAAACCCTCCACCGCGAGGCGCGCGGCCGGCGCCACCACCACGGGCCACGGCAGCCGCCCCAGCCGGCGCTGGAGCTCGAACAACCCCGCCGGCGATCCCGGCACGCCGGCCGCCAGTGGCCCGACCAGCGACCTCTCCGGATCCGGCGTGCCGTTCGCTCCCAGGAACATGCCGGCGGTGGCGGCGGCCGGGGCCGTCTCGCGGAAGTCGAGCGCCTCGACGCGACCCGCCATCCGGGCGACGGCGAAGCCGCCGCCTCCCAGGTTCCCAGCCGAGGGGTGGACCACGGCGAGAGCGAGCGCCGTCGCCACGGCCGCGTCGACGGCGTTTCCGCCGGCCCCGAGCACCTCGAGGCCGGCGGCGGTCGCCGCAGGAGCCGCCGACGCGACGGCTCCCGCCCGACCGGCGTCCGGGGCGGTTCGGACCGCCGCCGCGTTGCACCCGACCACCGCCGCGAGCGCAATCGCCGCCGCGGCGCGCCGCACGGCGGCCGCCACTCCGGCCCTCGCGCTGCGCTCGGATCCTCCCGCGTTCGCCCTCGATCGACGATCCATCGCTGGCACCTCCCGCTCCCCGCCGCCCGGTCTCGCCGCTAGCGGGCAGACCACTCAGGCGGGGGCGCTCCCAACGCCCACGCCGTCACGAGCAGCTCCCTCGCCGCCGCGACGTGAGGGAGCAGCGCCATCACGCTCCCTTTCGTGAGCTCGAGCCGGCCGCTCATCACCGCCGCGATGGGGTCGAGAGTGCCGCCCAGCAGTTCGGCCCACGCGGAGGGGCTCGCGGTCAGGACGTACCGCGCGGCCTCGATGTCGCGGTCGGAGGCGAGACGAGCGTCGCGGCACGACCCGTGCCAGAGATCCAGGAACACCGCGCGGCTCTCGATGCCGCGCCCCGGGTCGGCGCGGACGACGGCAACGACGGTGCCCTCCCACGAGGCCGCGGCGGCCCGGTACGCCTCGCTCGCGTTGAGGGCGTCGCGCCACGCCGCGGCCCACGCTCCACTCAGGATCTCCGCCGTCATCGCACGCTCCCGCGCTCCGAGGCCATCGTACCGGAACGCCCCGAGAGGCGAAATGACGTCGGCGCGCCCGGCGTTGAGCCGACACGATGGCGTGGGTCCTCGTGCTCGTCGGCGTGCTGCTCGCGTACCAGGCCGGCGTGATCGTCCTCATGGCGCTGGCGTGGCGAACGGCGCGGGTTGGGCCCCGCCGAACGCCGGCCGACCTCGGCGTCGGCTTCTCCACCGTGCGCATCCCCACGCTCCGCAATCGGAGGCTGCACGGATGGTGGATCCCCGGCGGCGAGGGCCGGCGCCCGACCGTCGTCCTCGTGCACGGCTGGAACCGCAACGCCGAGCGGACGCTCCCGTACGTCGAGATCCTCCACCCCGCGGGGTACCACCTGCTGGCGTTCGACGCTCGCCACCACGGGGCCTCGGACCCCGACGGGCACGGGTCGATGAAGAAGTTCTCCGAGGACATCCGCTCGGCGATCGACTTCCTCGCGGGGCGCGCGGACGTGGACGGCGGGCGGATCGCGGTCGTCGGCCTCTCGATCGGCGGCAGCGCGGCGATCCACGCGGCCGCGCACGACCGCCGCATCCGCGCCGTGGTCACGGTCGGCTCGTTCGCGCACCCGCGGGAGGCGATCGTCCAGGCCGGCCTCGGCTCGCCCCTCCTCGCCCCCGCGATCCCTCTCGCCCTGCGCTTCCTCGAGTGGCGCATCGGCGCCCGTCTCGACGAGCTCGCCCCCGAGCGTCACGCGGGGCGCGTCGCGGGGCGGCTGCTGCTCGTCCACGGCGAGGATGACCGCACGGTCCCGGTCGAGCACGTCGCGCGGCTCCTCGGGGCCGCCAGGGTGAACGCAGAGGCGTGGCGCATCGCGGGGCGCGGTCACTCCGACTGTCACCAGGATCCGCAGTTCGCCGGGCGGGTGCGCGCTTTCCTGGCCGGCGCTCTCGAGCGGTCCGGCTCCCTAGACACCGGGGCCGGGGCTGCGGAGCCCCGGCCCGGAACCGACCCTCGACTGCCGTCGCGTCAACTGCACCCGTGAACGGTGCCGCAGTTGCCGCACTTGTAGCAGGCCCCCGCGCGCACCATCATCATCCCGCACGTCGGGCAGGGCGGCGCGTCGGCTTGATTGACGAACAGGTGCGATGTCTCGCCGGCATCGAGACCGGGTAGCGCCGGCTGCCGGGGGCTCGGTGCGACCGACTGCGGCGTGTCGTCGTCCCCCGCGACCGGCTGCACCCCGACGGCCGCCTGGTCCTCTGGCGCCAGGAACTTCGAGGCGAGCCACCGGAAGATGTAATCGATGATCGACTTCGCGTACGGGATCTGCGGGTTGTTCGTCCACCCCGCCGGCTCGAACCGGACGTGGGAGAACTTGTTGACGAGGAACTCGAGCGGGACGCCGTACTGGAGCGTCAGCGAGATCGCGGTGGCGAAGGCGTCCATCACTCCGGAGAGCGTGGAGCCTTCCTTGGCCATCGTGATGAACAGCTCCCCCGGCTTCCCGTCCTCGTAGAGGCCGACCGTGACGTACCCTTCCTGCCCCTCGACCGAGAACTTGTGGGTGATCGCCACCCGCTCGTCCGGGAGCTTCCGGCGCGTCGGCTGAAACCCCGGTGCCGCGGACTTCTCCCCCGCCGCAGCGAGCGGCTGCGACCCCTTGCAGTTGTCGCGGTAGACGGCGGCCGCCTTCAGGCCGAGCTTCCAACCCTCTATGTAGAGCTTCTCGATCTCCTCGGACGAGGTTTCCTCGGGTACGTTGACGGTCTTCGAGATCGCACCCGACAGGAACGGCTGGACGGCGCCCATCATCCGGAGATGCCCGAGCGGAGAGATGAAGCGCGTGCCGGAGATCGCCTTGAAGGCGCAGTCGAACACCGGCAGGTGCTCGTCGCTCAGCCCGGGTGCGCCCTCGATGGTGCCGGTTGTCTCGAGGTGCCTGAGGATGGCGGTGCGGCTCGGTTCGTCGTACCCCAGTTTCGCCAGAGCGCGGGGGACGGTCTGGTTGACGATCTTGATCGTGCCGCCCCCGACCAGGCGCTTGACCTTGACGAGGGCCAGGTCCGGCTCGACCCCCGTGGTGTCGCAGTCCATCATGAAGCCGATCGTGCCGGTCGGCGCCAGAACCGTCACCTGCGAGTTGCGGTAGCCGAACGCGCGGCCGTGCTCGAGCGCCGCATCCCACGACTCCGTGGCCGCCTTGCGGAGCTGCGGCGCGACGCCGCGCGTCGGAATCCGGTGCGCCGCGTCGCGGTGCATCGCGATCACCTCGAGCATCGGCTCGCGGTTGACCTGGTAGCCGGGGAACGGCCCCATCGCCTCCGCGATGCGGGCGGAGGCGAGGTACGCCTCGCCGCACATGACCGACGTGATCGCGGCGGCGTACGCGCGGCCTTCAGCCGAGTCGTACGGCAGCCCGTCCGCCATGAGCAGAGCGCCGAGGTTGGCGTAGCCGAGGCCGAGCGGACGGAAGTCGTGCGAGTTCGCGGCGATCCTCGGCGTGGGGTAGTGGGCGAAGTCGACGAGGATCTCCTGCGCGAGGATCGTGACGTCCACCGCGTGCCGGAAGCTGTCGGTCTGGAACTCACCGCGCTCGTCAACGTACCGCATGAGGTTCAGCGAGGCGAGATTGCACGCGGTGTCGTCGAGGAACATGTATTCGGAGCACGGATTGCTGGCGTTGATGCGCGCTGTGTTCTTGCAGGTGTGCCAGCGGTTGATCGTCGTGTCGTACTGGATGCCGGGGTCGCCGCACACCCAGGTGGCCTCGGCCATGGTGTGCATAAGCTCCCGCGCCCGGTAACGCCCCGCCACCTCCCCGGTCGTGACCGCGCGGGTCTCCCACCACCCGTCGTCCTCGACCGCACGCATGAACTCGTCGGTCACGCGCACGGAGTGGTTGGCGTTCTGGTACTGGATCGACTCGTAGGCGCCGCCCTCCTGCTCGAACCCCGCGGGGTACCCCGCCGAGATCAGGACGTGCGCCTTCTTCTCCTCCTCGGCCTTGCACCGGATGAAGTGGAGGATGTCGGGGTGCTCGATGTTGAGGATCACCATCTTGGCGGCGCGCCGCGTCTTCCCGCCCGACTTGATCACGCCGGCGAACGAGTCGAACCCCCTCATGAACGAGACCGGTCCGGATGCGGTGCCGCCGCCTCCCAGCGGCTCGTGCGAGGAGCGCAGCGCCGAGAGGTTCGAGCCCGTGCCGGAACCGAACTTGAACAGCATCGCCTCGGTCTTCGCGAGGTCGAGGATCGACTCCATCGAGTCGTGGACCGAGTTGATGAAGCACGCCGAGCACTGAGGCTTCGGCTCGATCCCGACGTTGAACCAAACCGGCGAGTTGAACGAGACCATCTGGTTCAGGAGCAGGTAGGTGAGCTCGTCCTCGAAAGCATGCTCGGATTCCGCGTCCGCGAAGTAGCCTCCCGTTCGTCCCCACTCGACGACGGTGCGCACCACCCGGGCGATGAGCTGGCGGACGGAGCTCTCGCGCTCGGGGGTGCCGAGGTGTCCGTGAAGGTACTTCTGAGCGACGATGTTCGTCGCGGTTTGCGACCAGGATTCGGGAACCTCCACGTCGGTCTGCTCGAATACCACCGCGCCGTCGCTGCCGGTGATCCGGGCCGTCCGGCGTTCCCACCGCACCGTTTCGAAGGGGTGGTGCTCCCCGTCGGTGAACAACCGTCGTACAGAAACGCCGTGGGCATCGGGACGGCGAGAAGCCGCGACGGCGAGAGATGATGGTTCCGCGGACATCCCAAATCCCCCTTCCCTGGAGTTCAAGTACTACTTGAACTTTGCCGCTCGAATGTAGGGCGGCTCCCATGGCTTGTCAAGGGGCCACCGCAAGATCTTGGGCCCCTGGCTGCCATCCGCCCCAATATCTTGTGCTTAGCGGTCGGGCCGGCGCGCGGGGAGCAGCGACGATGCAGGAGATCCGGTCTCAGTCCTCGAGGTCGGCGCACGGGGCGGGTTCTTACCCTCGCCGATCGGAAATGTCAAGCCCCTACGCTTCGACGGATGCACCTCGCCGCCGGTCGGCGATGAGTTGGCTGCCCGGACGCAACCTGGGCGCGGTCGCCCGCGCCCAGGAACGATGCCACTCGTGCTCGTGGGGACGCTACTTGGCGACCTTCTCCTTGAGGGTCTTCCCGACCTTGAACGCCGGGTACGCACGCGCCGGAATCCGGATCGCCGCCCCGGTCGCGGGGTTGCGGCCGGAACGAGCGGAGCGCTTGCGGACGGAGAACCCGCCGAACCCGGGCAGCGTGACCCGGCGGCCGGCGCCCAGCTCCACCGCGATAAGGCCCTTGTTGGCGTTGAAGATCGCGTCCACGGCCTCGGCGGCCTTCGCCTGGGTGAGACCCGCCTTCTTCGCGAGCTTCGTGATCAGTTCCGTCTTGTTCATCGTTCCTCCCTCGGCGACCGGCCTACTTGGCCAGCTTCTCCTTCAGCGTCTTGCCTGCCTTGAACGTGGCGTACTTGCGAGCGTTGATCATGATCGTCTTGCCCGTCGCCGGGTTGCGACCCTGGCGCGCCGACCGCTTCCGTGTCGCGAACGTGCCGAACCCGGGGACGGTCACCTTGCGCCCGGCGTCCAGTTCGACCGCGACGATGCCCTTGTGGGCGTTGAAGATCGCGTCCACGACGTCCGCCGCCTTGGCGTGTGTCAGGCTGACCTTCTTCGCCAGTTTCACGGCCATCTCTGACTTATTCATTCCCCGTCCTCCTTTGTGGGTCGGTTCCTACGCTATTATTGGGACCATGACCCGAGTTTGTCAAGAGTCCTACAGCCTTTTCGCCCTGTTGACCGCCGTTTTACTCGTTCCGGCCGTCATGTTGGGCAATGAGCCATCCGGCGAGCCCGCTCCGAAAGGCGTTTTCGCTCACCTGACACCCTGGAAGGCGCGCCCGTTCGCGGAGGTCGCACTCGGCGACCCCGATCTCGCCGCCTGCTACCTGCTCTCGCCCGGCCTCTGGTCGACCGCCAAGCCGCCGTCGAAGCCGTTCGACGAGGCGGGCATCGTCTCCGCGCTCGGCGCGCAGCTCCAGGGCCTCGTCGCCGCGGACGCGGTGCCGCCGCTCTCGATCACGATCGCCGAGACCGAGGGCGCGGCGATCGACGCCGTGGTCCACGGCGGCTCGGCGGTCGTCCTCGTACCCAGGAGCGAGACCCCCGGAGCCGAGGAGATCGCGCGCACCCTGGCGCCAGTGATCCTCGCCGCGAGCATCGGGCCGGCGCCCCCCGATCAGCGGTGCGGCGAGCCCCTGCTCGCAGTCGCCGAAGCGCTCGCGGACTCCGGTTCGCTCGCGCTCGCGGCGCTGCCGCCGACGTTGCGGCCCGTTCGCGACTGGCTCGAGCCCAGAGACGCAGCGGCCGCGCTCGACACCTGTCTCTCGGAGGCCCTCGACAACGAAAGGCACTGGCAGAACCGGCGCGCCGCCATCGCGCGTCTGCGCCAGGTGGGCGGCGCGAGCCCGCAGCTCGGGGCGGCGACCGCCCTTCTCGTCGAGACGTTCGGTGACGCTCCGCGCGCCCGCCGGAGCCCGTTCGACTTCCTCCTGGCCTGGCAGAAGGCCAGCGGCAAGGCGTACCCGGCGCTGCCGCGGGCCCTCAAGAACGCGCTCGCCGCCCCGCTCGAGGCAGGCCTGCCCAAGGAGAAGCAGAAGGACCAGACGTCGCGGGAGGACCGCGACGAGGCTCGTAGGGACGCGCGGGCGCGGCTCGTTGCGACGGGCGCCGCAACGATTGCGGACGTGGCGCCCACGGCCAACACCCAGATCCGCCTGGAGGTGGCCGCACGCCTGCGTGCCAAAGGCGAACCCGACCTCTGCAAGTGGCTCGCGGCCGGGTCGCTCCCGCCCGTCCGCACGGGGTGCCGCGTCGACGGGGAGGAGAGCGGGTTCGTGTTCTCCCGGCCCAAGGGCCCCGGCTTCGAGGTCGTGTGGAAGCCCGCCGTCGGCGAGGAGGCCGTGCTGCTCGTGTGGCCCCGGTGGGTGCTCTTCCCCGCCGTCGTCCCGGCCAACGGCGACCTGTGGTTCGTCGATCCGGGCGGCGTGTGGCGCGTGGCCCTCGATGGCCGCACCCCACCGCGCCTCGCCTCGGCCGGCTCGTTTCGTTACCTGACCGTCGCACCCGACGGCGCCGCCGTGGCGTGTGCGCGGTGGCCGGAGGGAGGGGTCGTGGTGATCCAGGGCGCGGCCACGCACGAACTCGCCGTCAACGGCCGCGGCGGCATCGCGTGGCTCGGCGCGGACACGCTCGTCGCCAGCGACGGGGAGCGCCTCTCCCTCGCGTCGCTCCAGGGGGAGACGAGACCGGACGTCTTCGCGCTGCCGTGCTGTCGCGCGCTCGCCTCCACCCCGGCCGGGATCCTCGCCGGGCTCAGCCCACCCTGCGACGCCGGGCTCGTCCGGGTGGCGCTCACGGAACGCTCAACCGCTCCTCTCCTCAAGCTCCCCGAGGCGCCGCTCGGCGTCACGTCGCTTCCCGCGGGAGGCCTCGTTCTGGGTCTGGCCGAAGGGTTGCTGATCTGGCGCGGCGAGGGGGCGGCGGAACGCGTCGGCTCGGGGTTGACCCCCGGCCCGGGCTAGGCGCCCTCGACGAGTTCCTGGCGGAGCTTGACGAAGGACGAGTACCGTCGCGACGAGAGCGCACCGCCCTGGACGGCGGCTTGCACCGCGCACCCGGCCTCGGTGGTGTGCGTGCAATCGGAGAACTGGCACCGACCTCCCACGCACGCGAACTCCGGGAAGCAGCTCTGGAGGCGCGCAGCCGTCAGGTCCCAGAAGCCGAACTCCCGGACTCCAGGGGTGTCGACGACGAACCCCGCACCCGGCAGCGGCAGCAGCTGCGCCGTCGTGGTCGTGTGCCGTCCCTTGCCGGTCGCCTCGGAGATCGACCCTTCCCGGAGGCGATACCCGGGGTGGATGGCGTTGAGGAGCGCCGACTTCCCGACGCCCGAGGGGCCGCAGAACAGCGTCGTCCTGCCGGAGATCTTGCGGGTCAGCTCTCCAACGCCCCGCGCGGTCCGCGCCGACACGAGGAGGATCTCGTACCCGGCGTCCTGGTAGTCGCCGATCCAGGCGTCGATCCCCGCCGTGCCCTGGTCCACCTTGTTGAAGCAGATCAGCGGCTCGATCCCCGCGTGGTGGCACGCCACGAGGAGCCGATCCAGCAGCCGGGGGTTGGGTTCGGGCGAGACGGCGGCCATGACGACCACCGCCCTGTCCACGTTGGCGGCGATCACCCGAGCGCGCCTCTCACCGGGCGAGCGCCGGGTCAGCGTGGTACGGCGCGAGTCCACCTCGCTGACCACGAGGTCCGGGACGCGGCCCTCGAGGAAGACGTGATCGCCGACCACCAGACGCTTGTCCTCGACGCCGTCGGGCCAGCGGAGCGACCGGCGGAACGGAACGACCAGCGGCTCGTCGCCCACCTGTACCCGCACCAGTGGACCGAACACGGCTGTCACCACGCCGACGGCTCGCTCCGCCACGCGGGAGAGTATAGCCCAGGCGCCGGCGGCGAGACGGCCGGGCACGGACGGTCTCCGCCCGCCGGCGGCCTTGGCGAGCGCGCGCGGCTACGGCGACATCGGGAACGGTACCTGGTACGCGAACGCACCGCGGCCGATCACGAGCATCAGCGACGAGCGGGTGTGCTCGCGGCCGACGATGCGGTTCACGTCCGCGACGTCGGCGACCGCCTCGCCGTCGACCTGCAGCACCGTGTCGCCGCTGTCGAGGCCGGTGTCGTCGGCCCTGCTCCCCCGCACGACGTGGGTGATCACGACACGCTTCCCCTGCGCCGCGAGCTTCACCCCCACGAACCGCATGAGCACCTGCTCGCCGAGGTCGGCGGGGGGGCGCGTCGCCCTCAGCTCCACCACGCGTGACGCGCCGCGCTCGGCCACGTCGAGAGTGGCGTGATCGCCGGGGGCGAGCTGCGCCAGCATCGTCGCGTAGTCGTCCCGCCCCGCGATCGGCCGCCCGTTGGCGGCCAGAAGCACGGCGCCGTGCTGGATCCCCGCCGTGCTGGCCGGCGAGTCGGGGAACACGTCGACGACCTCGACGCCCTCCCGCTCGCCGCGGGACCTCTCGGGCGTCTCGCCGCGGCTCTTCACGAACATCCCGAGCCACGCGGCCTGCACGTGCCCGTAGCGAAGGAGGTCGTTGACCACCCTGCGGACCCTCTTCGCCGGGATCGCGAACCCGATCCCCTGCGCGTCCCCGATGATCGCCGTGTTGATCCCGATCAGGCGCCCATCGAGGTCGGCGAGCGCCCCGCCGGAGTTCCCGGGGTTGATCGAAGCGTCGGTCTGCAGGAAGTCCGTGTACACGCGGCGCGTGCTCGGGGAGGTCACGGTCCGGTCGCGGGCGGAGAGAACCCCGACGGTCACCGTGCTCTCGAGCCCGAGCGGGTTGCCGACCGCGATCACGGTCTCGCCGATCATCGAGTCGTCCTGCTCGGCGAGGGGGAGGAACGGCCGGCCCTTCGCCGGCACCCGCAGCACCGCGAGGTCGGCGTCGGCGTCCGACCCGATCACCTCGGCGTTGACGCTCTTGCCGTCCGCGAAACGGACCTTGATCTCGGCCGCACCCTCGATGACGTGCTCGTTGGTCACGATCAGGCCGTCGGTCGAGATCAGCACGCCGCTGCCGAGCGACTGCGACGAGTACACCTCGGATCCGGGCGGTGCGAACTCCGGAAACAGGTCGTCGAAGACCGAGCGCCGGCGCACCGTCACGACCTGGCGCGCCGTGAGGTTGACCACGGCCGGCCTGACCTTCTCGACGACCTGCACGACGGGTGTCCGCCGCAGGCTCTGCGTCGTCGCGGTCGCAGCCGACGCGAGCAAGAACGCCGTCGCAAGAACACGCCCCACGTGTCCCTCCCCGCCCGTACGGGCGCTGGCAAGCGTACAACGCCGGCACCGGGCGCGCGGCCCGCGGGCGGCCCGAACTTGGAAAGTCGCGGGTGCGAGCCTACTATTGCCGGTGAGGCGTCGCCCGCGCCGGGCCGCTGTCGCGCACCCGGTCCCGGAACGGTGCGGCGCCCGACACCGGGAGCGACAGCGTGGACGTCCCCGTTCAGGAGGTTCTCCGACCCGCCACCGTCTCCGAGGCGGTCGCCGTCCTCGCGGCGCGGCCGGACGCGCGTCCCGTCGCCGGAGGCACCGACCTGCTGGTGCAGCTGAGGGACGGCAGGAGGAGCGTCGGCTGCCTCGTCGATCTCGACGGGCTGGGGCTCGCCGGTATCAGGCGCACGTCGGACGGGATCGAGATCGGGGCCGCGACCCCGATGGACCGGATCGCAGCGGACGCGGGGATCCGCGCGCTCTTCCCGGCGCTCGCCGCCGCGGCAGGAACGGTCGGCGCGTGGCCGATCCAGTGCCGGGCGACGCTCGGCGGCAACCTCGCCAACGCGTCCCCCGCCGCCGACACCGCCCCGGCGCTCCTGGTCGCCGGCGCCGTCCTGGCCATCGCGGGGCCGGGCGGGACCCGGCACCTCCCCGTCGGCGAGTTCTTCCTCGGACCGGGGCGCTGCGCACTCGCGAGCGGCGAGCTCCTGGTGTCCGTGGCGCTCCCGCTCGCGACCGTCGCGCCCGCGCGGCGCGTGATGGAGCGCTTCGTCAAGGTGGGCCCGCGCCGCGAGCAGGTGATCTCGGTGGTCAGCTTCGCCGGGCGCGCCGTCGTGCGGCCGGACGGGACCGTCGAGGCGGTGAGGCTCGCTCTGGGCTCCGTGGCGCCGACGCCGGTGCGGGCGCGCCGCGCGGAGGCGGCCGTGAGCGGGCGCCGCCCCGAGGAGGCGGTGCGGCGCGAGGCGGCGGTCGCGCTCCAGCGCGACATCGCCCCGATCGACGACGTGCGCGCACCGGCTGCGTACCGGCGCGTCGCCGCCGCCGTGCTCCTCGACCGTTTCCTGAGGGAGGCGGGCGGTGACTGAACGGATCACCGTGACGCTGACGCTCAACGGCGAGCGTCGGATGTTCGATGTGGCGCCCGGGCGCCGCCTCATCGACCTCATCCGCGAGGACGCCGGCTTGACGGGGACCAAGGAGGGGTGCGGGGCCGGGGAGTGCGGAGCGTGCACGGTGCTGCTCGACGGCGCACCGGTGACGTCCTGCCTCGTCCTCGCGGCATCGGCCGCCGGCCACGACGTCGTGACGGTCGAGGGGCTTCAGCACGACGGCGCGCTGCACCCGTTCCAGGAGGCGCTGGTGACGCACGGGGGGGTCCAGTGCGGGTTCTGCACGCCGGGGCTGGCGGTGGCCGGCGCGGCTGCCGTCGCGCACGGTCCCGCCGACGCCGAGACGCGTGCGCGTCTGCTCGCGGGGAACCTGTGCCGGTGCACCGGCTACGTGAAGGTCCTGGAGGCCCTGGCCGACGTTGCGCAGGGCGAGGAGGCCCATGTCTCCCCGTAGGCGGCCGCGGCCGGCTCGCGGGACCGGCTCGCCTGAGCCGGGTCCTCTCGGCGGGCGACACGAGCGTCCCGACGCCCGGGCCAAGGTCACGGGGAGCACACGCTACGTCGCCGACCTCGCCCTCCCCGGGATGCTCCACGCGGCGGCTGCGGTGTCGCCGCTCGCCTCGGCGCGGATCGCCGGGATCGACACGGCCGCGGCGCGCGCCGTCGCCGGCGTCGAGGCAGTGGTGACCGCGGCCGACGTCCCGGGCAAGAACCTGGTGGGGGTGATCTTCGAGGACCAACCGCTGCTCGCAGCCGACCGCGTACGGATGGTGGGCGAGCGGCTCGCGCTGGTCGCGGCGCGCACGCCCGAGGCGGCGTGGGCCGCCGCGCGCCTCATCCGGGCGGACCTCGAGCCGCTGCCGGCGGTGCACGACCCGGTCGAGGCGCTCACCGCGCACGCCCCGCTCGTGCACCCCTGGGGAAACCTCATCCGGGAGTTTCGCGTGGTGCGCCGCGACGCCGCCCGCGCCCGGGCCGCCGTCGTGATCGAGGCGGAGTACCGGGTCGGCGGACAGGAGCACGCGTACCTCGAGCCGCAAGGGTGCCTCGCGATCCCGGAGGGACGCCGGCGCATCACGATCGTCGCGTCGTGCCAGTGCCCGTTCTACGTCCAGCAGGCGGTCGCGCGCGCTCTCGGGCTCCCCCTCGCCGCGGTGCGGGTCGAGCAGGCGCCCACCGGAGGCGGCTTCGGAGGGAAGGAGGACTACCCGTCCGAGCCGGCGGCGTGTGCCGCCGTGCTCGCCTTCGCGACCGGTCGGCCGGTGCGGTTCGTCCTCCCGCGCGAGCTCGACATGCAGGTGTCGTCGAAGCGGCACGCGATGGTGATCCGGCACCGGTGGGGCGCGGACCGGAGCGGGCGCTTGCGCTTCGCCGAGGTCGACACCGTGCTGGACGCCGGCGCGTACATCGGGATCTCGACGGTCGTCGCGGAGCGCGCCAACGTCTCCTCGATCGGCCCGTACCACGTTCCGGCGGTACGCGTCACGACGCGGGTCGCGTACACCAACAACCTGTTCGGCGGCGCGTTCCGCGGGTTCGGCGCGGCCGAGGCGACGATGGATCGCCTTGCCCGCGCCCTCGATCTCGACCCGCTCGAGTTCCGTCGACGCAACGTGCTCGACGACCGGCGCCGGCGGATCTGCACGGGGCAGCTGCTGCCCCGGCCGGTGCTGGCCCGCGAGTGTCTCGACCGCGCCGCCGAGCTCGCCGGGTGGGACGCGTTCCACGCCGCGGGACCGCGCAACGGCGGGGCGACGAGGGAGGGGATGGGGATCGGCCTCGCACTCTACGGCTGCAACCTCCACCACGGCGGCCAGCACCTCGACCGCTCGTCGGCGGTGGTGATCCTGCAGCCCGACGGCTCGGTCGTCGTGCGGGTCGGCCTCACCGAAATGGGGCAGGGGAACCTCACCGCCTGCCAGACGATCGCAGCCCAGGCGCTCGGCGTCGATCCCGCGACGGTGCAGGTGTGGCAGCCGGACACGACCGCCGTCGGAGACTCCGGCCCGACGGTCGCGTCGCGCGGCGCGCACGCGTCGGGGATGGCGATCCTCGACGCCGTCGCACGGCTCAGGCGCAGGCTCGACCCGGTGGCGGCCGAGCTGCTGGCGTGCGATCCGCGCCACGTCGTGCTGGCCGACGGCTTCGCCGCCGTCTCCGGTGATTCCGGCCGCCGCGTCCCGATGGGGCGCGTGGCGGCCGAGCTCGCATCCCGCCGGATCGAGGCGATCAGCACCGGGTGGTACCGCAGCCGTGCGCGGCGCTTCGACGCCGCCACCGGCGTCGGCGACCCGTACGAGTTCTACGCCGTCGCGTGCCACGTCGCGAAGGTCGCCGTCGACTCCGAGCTCGGCCTCGTCCGCGTCCTCGACGTCGCGGCCGCGCACGACGTGGGGCGCGTCATCCACCGCGATGCGCTCGAGGGGCAGATCCAGGGCGGGATCGTCCAGGGGATCGGCTGGGGGACGACGGAGGAGCTCAAGCTCGATCGCGGCCGGCTCATGAACCCGTCGTTCACGGACTACATCATCCCGACCGCGGCCGACGCGCCCCGGATCGCGATCGCGATCGTGGAGAGCGAAGGGCGCGGCGGTCCGTTCGGCGCCAAGGGGATCGGAGAGCCGTCGCTGATCCCCGCGGCGGTCGCCGTTCGCAACGCCGTCGTCGACGCGCTCGGCGTCGAGATCGACCGGTTGCCGCTCACGCCGCCCGCCGTCGTCGCGGCGCTCGGCGGCGCGCACCGGTTCGCATGGCTTGAGGAGGAACGCGTCCGTGGAGGTGTTGAGGAGGTTGTTGCAGGCCGTTGACGAGGGCGACACCTGCGTCCTCGCGACGGTCGCCGGCGTGCGGGGCTCCGCACCGCGGAAGGACACCGCACGCCTGCTCGTCTCCAGGCGGGGCCTGCGGACCGGTACCGTCGGAGGCGGCGAGGTCGAGGCGGCCGCCCTCCTGGCCGCTGCCGAAATGCTGGCCGGGCCGGACGGCGCGCGCCAGCTGGAGATCGCGACCAACTGCGGAGGGGTGGTGACCGTGATGCTCGAGAAGTTCGCACCGCAGCGCCGCCTCCTCGTTGTCGGCGCGGGCCACGTCGGACGGGCTCTGGCGCACGCCGCGGCCCAGGCCGGGTACCGGGTCACGCTGGCGTCCCCGGGAGGGGGGGAGCGCGCCGAGGAGCCGCTCAAGGCCGAGACGCTCGCGGCCGCCGATCCGTCGGCGCTCGACAGATGGGAGAGCCAGGACCGCACCCACGTGATCGTCGCCACCGGCGACGCGGATGCCGACGCCGCCTGGGCGGTGGCTGCGCTCGCGCGTCCGTTCGCCGGCGTCGGCGTCGTGGGCTCGCGGAACAAGGCCGCCGCGATTCGACACGCGGCCGCCGGCGCGGGGGTGCGACCCGAGCGGATCCACACGCTCCGGTGTCCGGTCGGGCTCGACCTGGGAGCCGTCACGCCGGCGGAGATCGCGGTCTCGATCGTGGCCGAGCTGATCCGGCTCGACCGGACGGGCGAGGTGCCCGAGGGATGGCGACGGGCGTCGCGGGGCTGATACTGGCCGGCGGTGCCGGCACGCGCTTCGGGGGGCCGAAGGCGTTCGCGTGTCTTCCCGACGGGCGCACGTTCCTGGCGGCATGCGTCGAGGTCCTGCGCGCGGGCGGCGCCGCGCCGGTCGTGGCGACGCTCCCGTCGACCGAGCCCATCGCAGTCGCCGGCTCCGTGGACGCGATCACACTCCCACAACCGGGGCTGCCGATGTTCGACTCGCTGACTGTCGGGCTGCGCCGGCTGCTCGACGACGCGGGGTGGGACCGGGTCGTCGTCCTCCCAGTGGACCACCCCCTGGTGCGCCCGGCGACGGTGCGGGCGCTCGCCGCGGCGCGCGCCGATGCCGCGAACCCTGTCCATCGGGGGAAGCGCGGCCACCCGATCATGCTTCGGAGGACGCTCGCGGAGCGGATCGTGTCCGGAGCGCTGCCCGGCCCCACGCTCCGCGACGTGCTGCACGCCGTGGTCACGGCCGACGTCTCGATCGAGGACCCCGGCACCACGGCCAACTGCAACACGCCGGACGCGCTGGCCGCGGCGCTCGCCGCGGTCGCCCGCGCGTAGCCCGGCCCGGCGACCTTGATCCAGGTCAAGGCGGCACAGGGGCGGCGCAGCTACGCTCCATTCCGGATGGCTTGGGGAGGAGGTCCGCGGTGGCCGCTCGCGACATCGTGCGCATCGACGAGGCGAAGTGCGACGGGTGCGGCGTGTGCGTCACCGCGTGCGTCGAGGGGGCGATCGCGCTGGTGGACGGGAAGGCGCGCCTCGTGAGCGAGTCGGCGTGCGACGGTCTGGGCGCATGCCTCGGCCACTGCCCACAGGGTGCGATCACGGTCGAGAGGGCGGAGGTCGCGCCGTTCGACCGCACGGCCGTGGGGCGGCACGCGGGCAGCGCGGGCCGCCGCGTGCGTTCCGTACCGGCACCGAAACCTCACGCGTTCTCCTCGTGCCCGGGCTCCCGCGTGATGGGCTTCTCCGCGCCCACGGCCGGCGACGGTGCCCGCGGGGCCGCGTCGCCGTCGGCGCTGCGCCAGTGGCCGGTCCAGCTCCACCTCGTCCCCCCGACGGCGCCGTACTTCAGGGGGGCGGACGTCCTGCTCACCGCCGACTGCGTGGCGTACGCCGTCGGGGAGTTCCACCGGAGGTGGCTGTCCGGACGCGCGCTCGCGATCGCGTGCCCCAAGCTCGACGCCCACCAGGAGGTGTACCTCGAGAAGCTCACCTCGCTGATCGACGATGCCGCGATCGCGTCGCTCACGGTGATGGTGATGGAGGTGCCGTGCTGCGGCGGCCTCGTGCGCCTCGCCCAGGCGGCGCGCGCTGGAGCCCGGCGCGACGTCGCGCTCCGGGTCGTGGTGGTCGGGGTCGAAGGCGACGTTCGGGGGAGTGAGGCCGTCGAGGCGCCGCCGCCCGGAAGGTCCCGAGCTGACCTCCCGATGCGATGAGCCGATCGCATCTGCTCGGGAGGATGACGGGTCGGGAGTTCGGCGCTAGATTGTCGGCAGCAACAGTGGAAACCACGCCCCGGCACCCGCCGCCTGCGGCGAGGTCCCGCCGGGACACGGAGGCGACGCCATGCAAACCACGGGACAGCGGAGGTTCCTCCTCTCGGCCGCCGGCTGCGCTTTCGCGGCTCTCCTCGCCGCAGGTGCGGGCCAGGCGGGTCCGGTGTTCTACCCGAAGCTCTCCGACGAGAGTGCCGCGTGCAACGCGTGCCACAGGGAGCAGTCGCCGGCGATCGTCCAGCAGTGGGGCTCCTCGAAGCACTTCCGCGGCAACGTGGGGTGCTTCGAGTGCCACGCGGCGAAGGCGGGCGAGCCCGGGGCGTACGAGCACAACGGCGCGGTCATCCACACGGTCGTGACGCCGCGCGACTGCGCCCGATGCCACGAGCGTGAGGCCGCCGAGTTCCAGGCGAGCCGGCACGCCAGGGCCGCCGAGATCCTGGGATCGCTCGACAACACGCTCGCCGAGGTCGTCGAGGGGAACACCGCGTTCTTCGGCGGCTCGGCGCTGCTCGTGAGCGGGTGTCAGCAGTGCCACGGCTCCGCGGTGAAGGTGGACGCCAAATCGCGGCCGACCCCCGACAGCTGGCCCAACACGGGGATCGGACGCATCAACCTGGACGGGTCGCGCGGCTCGTGCTCCGCGTGCCACCAGCGCCACACGTTCTCCGCCGCGCAGGCCCGCTACCCGGACACCTGCGGCAAGTGCCACCTCGGGCCCGACCACCCGCAGAAGGAGATCTACGACGAGTCCAAGCACGGGATCTCGTTCGCGGCCAACCGGGATCGCATCAACATCGACAACCCGAAGTGGGTGGTGGGCGAGGACTACAGCGTCGGACCGACGTGCGCCACCTGCCACATGAGCGCCACCCCGGCGCAAGGCGTCACCCACGACGTCGGCGACCGCATCTCATGGAACAACCGGCCCGAGATCTCGATCCGGACCGACGCGGCCGACACCAGGCTCGGCCTGCCCAATCCCGTGCCGTGGGAGAAGCGGCGAACCGCGATGAAGGAGGTCTGCACCAACTGCCACGGGCCGGCGTTCGCCGACAGCTTCTACCAGCAGTACGACGGGCTGGTCGAGCTGTACAACGAGAAGTTCGCGAAGCCCGGCAAGGCGATCTTCGACGGCCTCAAGAGGGCGCACCTCGCGGACGGTGAGCCGTTCGCCAACCGGATCGACTGGACCTGGTACGAGATCTGGCACCACGAGGGGCGGCGCGCGCGGCACGGCGCCTCGATGCAGGGTCCCGACTACACGCACTGGCACGGGCTGTTCGAGGTGGGGAAAGCGTTCTACACCGAGTTCATCCCCCAGGCGCAAGAGCTCGTCGCCAAGGGCATCGCCGCCGGCGGCGAGCGGGCCAGGTCGGCGGCCGAGGTCGGGGGGCTCATCGACGCCACGCTCGCGTCCGACAACCACAAGTGGTTCATCGGCCAGATGACGCCGGAGGAGAAGGCGCGCCGGGCCAAGCAGCGCGAGGAGTTCGCCAAGCGCTACGCGACCAGGTCGGATGCCAAGCCGTAGCGCACTCGTCGCGCCGCGCCCGGGTCGTCACACCCTCAGGGTGTCGGGCTGCCACTCGCGGACGAGTTTCTTGATCGCGGTGCGGTCGGTGATCCCCTGCGCCAGGACGGTGCGGACCAGCTCCGGCAGCTCGCCGTCGCTCGCGAACCGCAGCGCGATGAGCTGTCCGACCGCCAGCTCGCCGGTCCGCGGGACCAGGTCCGCCGGGAGCACCTTCGCGAGCCGCAGGCGCATCTCGAGCCGGATCACCCGGTCCTGCACGGTCAGTGCGAACTGGCGCATGTAGAAGAACACGATCATCAGGCCGAGTGCGGTCAGGAGCGCCACCGCACCGTCCACCGAGGGGTGGCGCACGAGACGCGTGACCGACCATCCCACGTCGATGACGACGATCGCGGCCAGCACGATGTGGTACAGCGGTACGTAGCGCGCGTGGTTCTCGAACGTCTGCACCCGCTCCTTGCCCATGTGTCCGGTCTCCCTGTCGAGCAGCCTACACCCGCCGGCCGGACGCCGGGCGCTGGTTCGGTCGCGGCTCCCGGCTCACACCTTGAGCGTCACGACCTCGATCCGCTCGAGCCGGCCCTCGCCGAGACGCTTCCTCGCCGCGGTCTCGATGTGACGGCTCTGGCGCGTGAGGTCCGGCAGCCCCTTCTGCGCGCGCTTGGCCGAGATCGCCCTGCGGCAGACGACGTCGAGGGCGACCGGGTCGGTCGCCACGTAGATCGCGTTCTCGCGCCACAGGCGGGAGCGGTCGGCCGGGCGCGGGCCGCCATCGAAGCACGCCTCGGTCGCGTCCATGACGATGAGCGGCACCCGTGTCGTCGCGAGGAAGTGTTCGTACGCCTCGGCGATGAACGGGTCGCAGTTGTTGTCGTGGGCGGTACGGTAGTGGTCGTAGCACCCGAACGTGATGTTCTTGAGCGCGAGCGTGACACCGGAGACCCCGTGATCCTTGAGTACCGGCAGGCTCACCGTGACGTCGGTCCGGTCGGTCGCGATCGTGTCGATTGGGGCTTCTCCCTGGCTCCCCTTGAGCCTCACGGTCGGGTGGTAGCGGCCCCCGGACTCGATGCTCTCGCCGTGCGCGCCTTGCCCGAACCGGTACCGCGTCGGCGCGAAGTGGTCTCTCCAGCGGTCCCACACCAGTACGTCCGCGGGTTTCGCGCCGGCGGCGATCACCCCAGCCGCGACCGCGTCCGTGACCTCGGGCGCGGTGTACGCGAGAGGCCGGCCGAGCAGGTTGATCTTGAGGCCGACGCGTGCCCCGGCAGGCACGAAGCGGCGCCACGCGGCCTCGACCGTGGCGGCGCCGGCAAGTGCCACGACGGCGCGGTCGATCATCGCCTTCACGACGCGCGGATCGCGGGCGTCACCCTTCCACACCTTGTCCGACTCCACGCGGACGACTCGGGCCTTCTCGTCCGCCGCCAGCACCGGATGCCTGCCCAGGGTCGCCGCGACCGCCCCGCCCGCGATGCCGGCGAGGACGCCCCGTCTCGTGATCCCCGTTCGATCCCCGCTCATGGCGCTCCCCCGGCCGGCGGCGCTGCGCGACCGCCGTCGGCCCGACCGCGGAGTGTAGTACGGACCGCCACGACCGCACGTACGGGAATCACCGCCCGGCCGTTGCCGCGCCGCGCCGCTGCGACCGCGGCTACGCCGGCACGGTGACCGCGGGCCTCTTCGGGCGGGCCGGTGCCGCGGATGAGTCGGACATCGGGAGCGCCGTGCGGTGGACGCCGTCGAACGCGGCGAGCGCCCCCGCCACGGCGGCGGCGGTGGGGACGAGGCCGATCTCGCCGACACCCTTCGCCCCGTACCCGCCCACCGGGTCCGGCACCTCCACCAGGATCACCTCGACCTCCGGCATGTCGGCCGCCTTGAGGATGCCGAGGTCGCGCATGAGCGTCGAGTCGGGCCGCCCGTTCGTGCACGGCATCTCCTCCGAGAGGGCGTACCCGAGGCCCATGTGGACCGCGCCTTCGATCTGTTGCGCACACCCGAGCGGGTTGATCGCGCGCCCGACGTCGTGCGCTGCGACGACACGCTCGATGCGTCCGTTCTCGCCCAGCAGCACGACCTGGGTCGCGTACCCGAACGTCATGTGCGTCACCGGGTTGTCCACCGGGGTTCCGGGGGCAACGGTGATGTCGCATACGTACTCGCCGTGGTACTCGCACCCCGCAAGGGCGCCCAGCGGGGCCGCGGCGAGCGCCTGCGCGAGCGAGCGAGCGGCTCGTTGCGCCGCCATCGTCGCGAGCGCCGTCGCGCGCGACGCCGTGGTCATCCCCGAGAGCACCGCCAGCTCGCTGCGGGTGCCGACGGTCATCGCGTCGAGGGCGATCCCGGTCTCCTCGTGGACGACCTGACGCAGGATCGTGAACAACCCCTGGCCCATCTCCGTGAACCCCGTGAGCACCTCGAGGCGGCCCTTCGGCAACACCCGGATAAGCACCCTGCCGATGTCGGCCACGCCGTTCCCGATCCCGGTGTTCTTGATCCCGCACGCGATCCCGGCGCGACCGACGTTCGCCTTGTAGACGGACCGGACCGCCTCCAGCGTCTGCACGATCCCGCACGACTCCGTCATCACCTGACCGGTCGCGAAGCGGTCGCCGGGGCGGAGGGCGTTGCGCTCGCGGATGTCGTAGGCGTCGAGCCCGACCTCTGCTGCGAGGATGTTGAGGCACGTCTCGATCGCGAACGCCGTCTGCGGCACGCCGAACCCCCGCATTGCGCCGGACGGCGGGTTGTTGGTGTAGACGGTCTTCGCCTCGACGTCCACGTTCGGCACACGGTACGGCCCGCACGAGTGCCCCGCCGCGCGCTCGAGCACTTTCGTGCCCACCGACGCGTACGCGCCGGTGTCCCCGACGATGCGGGCGCGGACGGCCGTGAGGCGCCCCTCTCCGTCGCACCCCACGGTGTACTGCATCGTGAGCGGGTGACGCTTCGGGTGCAGCAGCATCGACTGCTCGCGCGTCAGCACGGTGCGCACCGGCGCCCGCAGCGCCGTCGCCGCGACAGCGGTCTGCGCCTGGATCGAGAGGTCCTCCTTCCCTCCGAACGCGCCGCCGTTGGAGACGAGCTCGACCTCGACCGACTCGCGCGCGACGCCGAGCACCGACGCGATCTGCGCCTGGTCGTCGTGCACGCCCTGCCCCTGCGAGTAGACCTTCACCCCGTCGCCGGCCGGCAGCGCCAGGCACGCCTCGGGCTCCAGGAACGCGTGCTCGATCCGCTGCGTCGTGAAGACGCGCGACACGACGTGCTCGGACGCCGCGAGCGCGGCGGCCGTGTCGCCGCGCGCGAACGCCGTCACCTCGAGCAGGTTGCCGGACGGGTGGATCGCCGGAGCGCCGGGGGCGAGCGCCGCGTCCGGAGACGTCACGGGTTCGAGGACCTCGTACTCGACCGTGACCTCCGCTGCCGCCCGGCGGGCGCGGAACTGCGTCTCCGCGACGACGAGCGCGAGCACGTCCCCGACGCAGCGGGTGGTCTCGCCCATGGCGACGAAGACCGGCCAGTCCTTGAACACGAGTCCGATGAGCCGGTCGCCCGGCACGTCGGCCGCCGTGAAGACGCGGACGACGCCCGGCATCGCGAGCGCCTCCGCGGGGTCGATCGCCCGGACGACCGCCCGCGCGTGGGCGGCCAGGACGACCGCGCCGTGCAGCATCCCGGGGAGGCGCATGTCCGCGACGTACGGTTTCGCCCCCACGGCGTGCTCGCTGCCGCGGTACCTCGCCTCGCTGGCACCGACGCCGTGACCGGGCCCACGGGGTTCGACGCCCTCGCGTCCACCGAAGAACGCGCGCCGACGCGGCTCGGCGCTCGCGAAGACCCCCCCTGCGGCCCATGCCTCCCCGGCGGTCGCGATCGCGTCGAAGATCCTCTGATACCCCGTGCACCGGCACGTGTGCCCAGCGAGGGCGTGCGCGACCGCGGCGCGGTCTCCGGTCTTCCCGCGCTCGAGGAGCGAGAACGCGCGCACCACGACCCCCGGCGTGCAGTACCCGCACTGGATCGCGCCCTCCTGCACGAACGCGCGGGCGAGCACCTCGCGCTGCGCATCGGGGATCCCCTCGAGCGTCACCACCGAGCGGCCAGCAACGTCTTGCGGTCTCTTGAGGCACGCGAGCGCCGGGCGGCCGTCGACCAGCACCGTGCAGCACCCGCAGACGCCCTGCGGGGCGCACCCGTCCTTCGGTGAGATCACGCCGCACTCCTCGCGCAGCACCTCGAGAAGGTGCATCCCGTCCTCGTAGCTGGCGGTCGTCTCGCGGCCGTTGAGGGTGAACGTGACGGTCGGCATCGGCGCTGTCGTCCGGGCGCTTATCGCAGAGCGCCCGGGACGAACCCGGCGCCATTTTATCCGGACCGCCTGAGATCCGCGACCCGGCGTCTCCGCCTCGCCGCCGGTCCCCGCCCGCTCGACGCTCCTGTGCCGTAGGGCCCAGAAATGCCCGAACTCCCGGGCGTGTTGATCCGGGCACGAGCAGGAGATCACGGGGGTCGGAGATGGGTGCGAACACCACGCTCGTAGCCGGTTGCCTGGTCCTGTCGTTGGCCGTCGCCGTGAACGCGATGCCGGCCGCGCGCTCTGCGGATGCCGGCGGCACCGGAGGCTCACCGACCGCGTCGACCGCGCCGCACCGGATACTCCTCGTCGACGCAGACCTCGGGCCGATTGTGATCCCCGCCGTCGCGTTCGGCCCGGACGACACACTCCGTCTTCGCGAGGTTGCCGGGGCGAGGGTCACGATCCGCGTCACGCCGGTCGACGAGCGCGGCGACCCGATCGACGGCGGCCGGCTGATCGGCCTGAGGGCCGGCGAGACGCGGACGTTGCGTCTCTCCGACGCGTTCCCGGCCGAGGACCTCGCGGACGCCGACCTAGTGGTCGAGGCGCTGGGAGGCGCGGGCCGTGCGGCCGCGCGCGTGGTGGGCGCCGGCGAACCGGAGCCGACCGAAGCGGAAGACGTGGCCGCGCTGCAGGCGCCGGCCGGCGCGCGGCGGCTCCGCAGGAAGGTGCAGGTGTTGCAGTTCTCCACCATGGATCTCATCGACCAGGCCGTTACCGCGGGGACGCTCGACCCCGAGACCGCGCTCGTGTACAAGGCGTTCGCGCTGTTCGGCGACGCCAGGCTGCCCTCCCAGTTCCAGGGCAACGACTCCGCCCGAGCCGACTCGCTGGAGCTCGACGAGATCCGCGCCGCCGCGCCCACGATGTCGTCCGCGAACCAGGCGCTCGTGCAGCCGTTCCTCGTGCCCCCGGCGTATCAGGGGAGCTGGGCCGCTCAGGCGGTTTCGGGCAGCGTCCACGGTCTCGACGCCCCGCCTCCGTGCTCGATCTTCGCCACGAACTGGAGCTGGCTCGAGAGTGCACACGGGTTCGTGCGGGTGTGGTTCCGTTCGGACCTCCCCTCCGAAGCGACTGCCGCCCAGTCGATCATCGACGCGGTGGAGGGCACGATCTGGCCGAAGTTCATCGGCCTGATGGTTGGGCACGCGCCGCTCGCGGACGACGGCGAGTCGTGCAACGGCGGCAGCGGGACGCTCGACATGTACATCACGGACCTGCCGCCGAAGTACGCCGGCATGTGCTGTGCCTACCACCCGGGCGGCGCCCCGACGCCGGCGTACATCCTCCTCGATCACGCGGCCGACCTCGCGACGGTGGCCCACGAGCTGTTCCACGCGTTTCAGGACTCGTACCAGCGGCTGGCCGGGCTGACCGACCAGCGCTACGACTGGTGGACCGAGGCGAGCGCCGAGTGGTCCGAAGATTACGTCTACCACGGCGGCCCGGGCACCGACGAGCGGCACAGCGACGCCTCGGCGTTCCTCCGCACGCCCGAGCTGCCCCTGGACCAGGTCGACACCGCTACCAACCGGCACTACGGCGCGTACCTCCTGCCGTTCTACGTCTACAACAAGACCGGCAGCGCCGCGTTCGTCGCTCAGTCGTGGGCGAATTGCGCCGGCCAGCCCGCGCTCGAGGCGCTCGGCGCGGCGCTCCCCGGGGGTTTCGCCGCGATCTGGCCGGAGTTCGCACTCCACGACTGGAACGCCAAGCCCGTCGACCAGTACTTCCAGTGGGATCGCCTGCTGTGGCAGGCTCGCCCGAGCGGCGGCACCGTCGTCAGCGTCGACGTCGGCGGCGGGCTCGACAGCGAGCTCCAGCTCAAGGTTGACCTCCCCCGGGTGTCGGCGACGTACAAGAGCTTCAACTTCACCGACGCGAGCGTGCGCAGCGTTGCGTTCTGGAACGGCGCCTCGTTCGACCTCGAGAAGCTGACCGTGCCGATCGTGGGTCCGTTCTGGAACCCGACGCAGGCGAGCGACAGCGCACGCAAGGGGGTCAAGGTCCAGGCGCTCGTCAAGGTGTCCGGCTCCGACTGGACGATCGAGGACTGGACCGACAGGCCGTACGTGGAGTACTGCCGGGACCTCACCGCAGAGCGGCTCGAGCGTCTTGTGCTGATCATCTCGAACTCGGAGTACTCGGATCGCAACCGGCGAGTGACTCCGCCCGGGCTGGCGCCCGTGTTCTGGGCTTCGAGGATGGGGTGCTGGCAGTGGAAGGGCACCGCCACGTACACCTTGCCGGGCGCGGGCGGCACCCAGACCGACATCGCTCAGGTGACTTGGACGCGCCTCGACGCGCAGCCGGACCCGGCCCGCGTGACGTATCAGGCAACCGGGTCGGTGACCGTCACGATGAGCGGGGACTGCTCGGGCGGCGGCACTGTGCCGATCACCACGACCGTGAACGCTCTCGACACCTACAACTTCACGCCCGCCGACAGCGCGGCGCGCGGCTCGTACAAGGGGCAGGGGCTCGAGACCGCGATGGTTCCCATCACTTGCAAGGGGATGGCCGGAAAGACGGTCGTCGGCCCGTGGTTCCAGATCCTGCCTCCACAGCCGCCGCAGTTCCCTTCTTACGTCGTCAGCAACGACGGCGCCACGATGAGCGCGACGTACGTCCTCAGCGGGATCACCTGGCACTGGGAGCTCCATGCCCAGAGCCAGTAGCGGCGCAACCGGCGCTGCTAGCTGGCCGCGGCCGTGCGCGTCGGCTTGAGCGTCAACTCGCCGTCCGCGACGCCCAGTCGCACGGTGTCGCCGTCGGCGACCTCCCCGGCCAGAACCATGCGGGCGAGCGGATCCTGAACGAGGCGCTGGATCGCGCGCTTGAGCGGTCGCGCCCCGAACTCGGGGTCGTAGCCCTCGCGCGCGAGCAGGTCGAGCGCGCTCTCGGACGGCTCGACGACGACACGCCGCTCCGCCAGCAGGCGGTTGAGCCGCTCGAGTTGGATCTTCACGATCGCGCGCAGGTGCTCCTCGCCGAGGCGGTGAAAGACGAGCACCTCGTCCACCCGGTTGAGGAACTCCGGCCGGAAGCTGGCTTTCAGCTCGCGCCGCACGAGCTCCAGCATCCGCGCGCGGTCCGCTTCGGTGAACTCCTGGATCACATGCGACGCGATGTTCGAGGTCATGATGACGACGCAGTTCCGGAAGTCGACGGTGCGCCCCTTCCCGTCGGTGAGGCGGCCGTCGTCGAGGATCTGGAGGAGCACGTTGAACACGTCCGGGTGCGCCTTCTCGACCTCGTCGAGCAGGACGACCGCGTACGGCCGGCGCCGCACCGCCTCGGTGAGCTGGCCGCCCTCCTCGTAGCCGACGTACCCCGGCGGTGCACCGATCATGCGCGCGACTGCGTGCTTCTCCATGTACTCGGACATGTCGAGGCGGACCATCGCGCGCTCATCGTCGAACAGGAACTCGGCGAGGGCTCGCGCGAGCTCGGTCTTCCCGACACCGGTGGGCCCCAGGAACAGGAACGATCCGACCGGCCGGTTGGGGTCCTTCATCCCGCTCCGCGCCCGGCGAACCGCCGTGGCGACCGCGGACACCGCCTCGTCCTGGCCGACGACGCGCGCCTTCAGGCGATCCTCCATCCGGAGGAGCTTCGCCTTCTCGCCCTCGAGCAGCTTGCTCACCGGGATCCCCGTCCAGCGCGCGACCGTCTCGGCGATCGCCTCCTCCGTGACCTCCTCGGCGAGCAGCGAGCCGTGCGCGGCCTGGTGGACCTTGAGCGCCTCGGTCGCCGACTCGAGCTCCTTGTTGAGGCGGACGAGCTCGCCGTAGCGGAGCTGCGCCGCGCGCTCGAGATCGCCGTCGCGCTGCGCGCGGTCGGCGCCCTCCTTCGCAGCCTCGACCTGCTCCTTCGCCGCGCGGATGCGGGCGATGAGGTCCTTCTCGGTCTGCCACGACGCTTTCATCGCGGCGATGCGCTCCTTAAGCTCGGCAAGGTCCCGCTCGATCTCCGCCAGGCGGTCGCGCGATGCCGTGTCCTTCTCCTTCGCGAGGGCGCGCTTCTCGATCTCCATCCGGAGCGCCGTGCGGTCGAGCTCGTCGATCTCGGTGGGGAGCGAGTCGATCTCGATGCGGAGGCGCGACGCCGCCTCGTCCACGAGGTCGATCGCCTTGTCGGGGAGGAAGCGGTCGGTGATGTAGCGGCTCGACAGCGTCGCCGCCGCCACGATCGCCCCGTCGGTGATGCGAACCCCGTGGTGGACCTCGTACTTCTCCTTCAGGCCGCGAAGGATTGCGACGGTCTCCTCGACGGACGGCTCGCCGACCAGCACGGGCTGGAAACGGCGCTCGAGCGCGGCGTCCTTCTCGATGTGCTTCCGGTACTCGGAGAGCGTGGTGGCGCCGATGCAGCGAAGCTCGCCGCGCGCGAGCGCGGGCTTGAGGAGGTTGGCCGCGTCGATGGCCCCCTCGGCGGCGCCCGCGCCGACCAGCGTGTGGATCTCGTCGATGAAGAGCACCACCTCGCCGTCGGAGTCCACGACCTCCTTGATCACCGCCTTGAGCCGGTCCTCGAACTCGCCGCGGTACTTGGTGCCGGCGATCAGCGCGCCGAGGTCGAGTGCGACGATGCGCCGCCGTCTGAGCAGCTCCGGGACGTCGCCGCTCGCGATGCGCTGGGCGAGACCCTCGGCCACGGCCGTCTTCCCGACGCCGGGCTCGCCGATGAGGACGGGGTTGTTCTTGGTCCTGCGGGTCAGCACCTGCATCACGCGCCGGATCTCGTCGTCGCGGCCGATCACGGGGTCGAGCTTGTTGGCGCGCGCGAGCTCGGTGAGATCGCGCGCGTACTTCTTCAGCGCCTCGAACTTCTCCTCGGGGTTCGCGTCGGTCACGCGGTGGGAGCCGCGGAGCTCCTGGATCGCCCGCAGGAGCGTGTCGCGGCTGACCCCGTGCCGGGCGAGGATCTCCGACGCGCTCCCGGCCACGCCCGCGACCGCGAGCAGGAGGTGCTCGACGGAGACGTACTCGTCCTGGAACTGCGGCGCGAGCTTCGCGGCGGCGTCGAGGACCTTCCGGAGCTCGCGCGACGGCTGCGCCTCGGCGCCTCCGCGGGCAGCGGGGAGACGGTCGAGGAGCGCCGCGAGATCGGCCCGCACACGGGCGACCGGGGCGCCGACCTTCTCGAGCAGCTTCGGGGCGAGGCCGTCGCTCTGGCCGAGGAGCGCCTCCAGCAGGTGCGCCGCGGTCGCCTCGGGGTTGCCGCGCCCCGTCGCGACGGCGAACGCGCCCTGTACCGCCTCGCCGGCCTTCACCGTGAAGTTGTTGTTGGACGCCATCTTCCCACCTCGCCTCCGGCGCCAACAGCCGCCGGATCTCTGACATAATAGGATCTTAGCCTGTTGCTGTCAAGGATGATGAGTCAGAATCTTAGTGTAATTCTATAAGCATTCATTCCCGCGGCGGTCGCCGACCGAGTGCTCAACACGGAGCATCGGTGACATCCGAGTGGCGGAGCGGAATCGCTCCCGGCCACGTGTAGAATGCCGCGAACTGCCACCCGCCCGCCGCCGGTGACGGCGATGCGCGGCGACCAGACGGAGGACGACCGCAATGAGCGAGAAGCCCTTCACCCCCTACGTGCCCGCCAACACCGACCAGACCGAGTTCACCCTGCGGGCGCTCGTCATCGGCCTCTTCATGTGCGTCATCCTGGGCGCCGCGAACGCCTACCTCGGCCTGCGGGCCGGGATGACGATCGCCGCCACCTACCCCGCGGCGGTCATCGGCATGGCCGTGCTCCGGCTCATGAAGGGGTCGCTGCTCGAGGAGAACTTCGCCCGAACTGTGGGCTCCATCGGCGAGTCCGTGGCGGCGGGGGCGATCTTCACCATCCCCGCGTTCGTGATCCTCAACTTGTGGACCTTCAACACATTCAAGGACTACCTGACGGCCACGGCGCTGATGATCCTGGGCGGGATCCTGGGCATCATGTTCGTGACGATCCTGCGGCGCGTGATGGTCGAGGACGCCACCCTCCCGTTCCCCGAATCGGTGGCGGCGTCCGAGATCCACAAGGCCGGCCAGCGCGGTTCCGAGGCGGCGCTCCAGCTGTTCCGGGCGATGGGTGTGGGAGCGTTTATCCGCCTCCTCGACGCCTTCGGGATCTTCTCGTCCTCCAACACGTTCAACGTCGCCGTCGGCAAGCTCAAGGAGAGCCTCGTACGTCTCGGGCTCACGCGGGACTCCAGGGCGATCACGGCCGGCGGGGTCTCCACGTTCTCGGCGCCGGCCGTGAGCCCCGCCTACATCGGCGTCGGCTACATCATCGGGCCCGAGCTCGGAGCGCTCAACTTCGCCGGCGGCCTGCTCGCGTGGGGGCTGTTCGTCCCGCTGCTGATCTTCTTCCAGGGTCCGTCCCTGATCGACGGCTACACCGCCGCGGCGAGCGGCGACCAGGCGGCGGCGTGGGGCGCGATGGTCGGCGATCTCTGGCGCTTCATCGTCCGCCCGATCGCGGTCGGCGGCATGCTCGTGGGCGCCTGCTACACGCTCTACAAGATGCGCAAGAACCTGATCGCCGCCCTGAAACGGGCGGTGGGCGACCTGAGGAAGTCCACCGAGGCCCACGAGGCCACGAGCCGGCTCGACCGCGACATCGACTTCAAGACGGTGGTCGTCGGACTCATCTTCGTCCTCGCGATGATGGTCGCGCTGTACTCGTACTTCACCCAGGCGTTCGTCCCGGCGGTCGTGGCGGCGCTCGTCATGCTCGTGACGGGTTTCTTCTTCGCGGCCGTCTCCGGCAACCTCGTGGGGATGATCGGTTCGTCCAACAACCCGCTCTCCGGTCTGACGCTGGCGACGACGATCGTCGCGGCGCTCACGATGGTGATCGTCGGGGCCAAGGGCACCGCCGGGATCGCCGCCACGCTCGGCGTCGCCGCCGTCGGCTGCGTCTCGGCCGCGGTCGCCGGCGAGATGCTGCAGGACCTCAAGGTCGGGCACATCCTCGGCGGCACCCCGTGGAAGATGGAGGCCGGAGACCTCGTGGGCGTGGTCCTCGCGGGCTCGGTGATGTTCTTCCCCCTCTACGTGCTCCACTTCGCCGACATCAAGCAGTTCGGCTCCGGGGCCGGATTCGGGAGCCCGCGCCTGCCCGCACCTCAGGCAGGGCTGATGGCGGCTCTCTCGCAGGGGATCGTGGGCGGCGAGATGGCGTGGCCGCTCGTGATGGTCGGCATCGCGATGGGGATCTCCCTGATCCTGATCCGCGTCAAGAGCCCGATGCTGTTCTCCGTCGGGATGTACCTCCCGCTCGAGACGACGTTCGCGATCTTCGTCGGCGGCGTGATCCGCGGCATCGTCGACCGGATCCGCGACAAGCGCGGCTACAACGCGGCCCAGAAGGCGCGCGTCGAGAACGCCGGGGTCTTGACCGCGTCCGGGCTGATCGCGGGCGAGGCGCTCATGGGCCTGGTGGTCGCGGCCGTCGTCTTCTTCCGCAAGGAAGGGTTCCCCTCGATCGTGTGGGCGTACGCCGGACCGATGGCGATCCCGATGGCCCTCGTCCTGATCGGTTACTTGATCTTCACCCCTCTCGGTAAGGCCGGCGCGCCAGACGAGCCGGCGCCGCCGACCGCGGTGATGTAGGCGGGTCGAACGCGTGAGACGCTGAGCCTGCGGGCGCCGCGCTCGGTCCCGGCGCCCGCGGGTCGCCAGGAACCCACGTTGATGGAAGCCCTCACCATCGTCCAGATGCTCGAGAAGACCGGCTTCGCGACCGGCTCGGTGGTGCAGATGTTCGACGCCGCCAAGGGGCTCGCGGCGCGGGGGCACGCCGTCATCGCGGTGACGCGCCCGAGCGCGGAGATGGCCCAGCGGTGCGCCGCCGCCGGCGTCGACCACGTCCCACTCGCGCTCCGCCACGAGTTCGACATCGTCTCGATGGTCCGCTTCGCGCACCTCGCCCGCGAGCGCAGGGTCGACGTCGTCCATGTCCACAAGGGGATCTCTCACGCGGTCGCCCTCGGTGCGACATACCTCGGAGCGCACTACGGGCTGGTCGTGAACCGGGGCGTCTCGTTCCCGATCGACCTCTGGTCCTCCTACAAGTACCGCTCGCGGCGCGTCGCCCGGATCGTGGCCGTGGCGGAGAGCATCCGGCACGTCGTCATCGCGAGCGGCCGGATCCCGTCCCACAAGGTGAGCGTCGTCTACGCCGGGGTCGATCTCGATCGGTTCGACCTGCGCCGCGCCGACCCGGGGCGCGTCCGCGCGGAGCTCGCGATCGCCCCCGACGCCCGGGTCGTCGGCCACGTCGGGATGCGCGACTGGAAAGGGTGGAAGGAGCTCCTGCGCGCGTTCCCTGGCGTGCGCGCGGACCACCCATCCGCACACCTGCTCTTGGTCGCGTGCACCTCGCAGGCCCAGCGCGTCGGCGTCGCCGAGCTCGCCCGCGACCTCGGCCTCTCCGGCGCGGTCACCGCCACGATGGCGCGCGCCGATATGCCGGACGTGCTCGCGGCGTGCGACGTCGTCGTCGACCCCTCGTGGGCGGGCACCGGCATCACCGGGACGATCCGAGAGGCGATGGCCCTCGGGAAGCCGGTCGTGGCGACCGCGGTCGCCGGCAACCCGGAGCTCGTCGAGGACGGCGTCTCGGGAATCCTGGTGCCGCCGCGCGACGTGCCGACGCTGACCGCCGCGATCTCGCGCCTCCTGCGCGACGACGAGCTCGCGCGACGCCTGGCGCTGGCCGGCCAGGAGCGCGTCCGCGCGAATTTCTCGACCGAAACTCGGATTTCGCGGCTGGAGGCGCTCTACCTCAGGGCCGCGGACGAGGTGCGCACCCGCCGACACGACGGTTCGCGGTTCACAGTCAACAATTGACAGTCAGAGACACGACCGGCACGCGCGGCCACGATGTCGCTTCAGCTGTTGACTGTCCACTGTCAACTATCGACTGACCGTTGCTCGGGCCCGCATGCAGGTGATCCAGAGCTCGCGCTTCCTCGGCCCGACTCTCGGGCGGGGGGTCCCGCGGCCGCTCCACCAC
>Ga0335070_10000427_pt1 | contig 46925 bp, 38 predicted proteins | sample Lox_Sample_13_FD_206722 | JGI IMG/M metagenome (GOLD analysis project Ga0335070, IMG submission 206722) | Soil microbial communities from Loxahatchee National Wildlife Refuge, Florida, United States - Lox_Sample_1.3 | ecosystem: Environmental > Terrestrial > Soil > Wetlands | place: USA... | reverse complement strand
GCCTCGTGACAAATGCGCTCCCGCTTCCTCTACGTCAAACAAGCGCAGAGTAGTGGCTGCCGCTGCGAACCGGACCAGGGACTTCGTTTCGTTGCGCCAGACGTTGCTTTCGGCGATGCCCAAAAATATCTTCCCCCCTGCTGAAGTAAAGGGCGGCCAGCCTGATGTCGCGCCGGGGGATGAGGTACGTTCGCCATTTGTAGCGGGCTATCGGCACTCGACGGCGAACAGCACCGAAGCCCTACACGAGGCAGGAACGAAAACGGAAACGATAATCACCCCAATCAGTGACCGCTATCACATCGCAGGGCGGCGACCCGATGATATTAAGGCCCAAATAATGGCACCGGGGAGGAATCCCAGGCCCGCTTTCCGGTGACGCGCACGGCTTCGCTCCCCGGCGACAAGAAGACACGACCGAGGTGAGCTCATGCTCCCATCGCATCAGACGTTCTCCGCCGCCCTGCAGCAGAAAGGTGTCAGTCGCCGCCGCTTTATCAAGTTCTGTGCCGCCATGACCGCCACGCTGGCGCTGCCTCCCCGATATGTGGCACAGGTCGCCGCAGCCCTGGAGAAATCTCGCAAGCCTGTTCTGGTGTGGCTGCAGTTCCAGGATTGCGCGGGCAACTCCGAATCCATGCTGCGCTCTAGCCACCCTTCGGTCCTGGAAGTGGTGCTGGATCTTCTGTCTTGGGAATATCACGAACTGGTGATGGCGGGAGCCGGCCATCAGGCCGAGGCGGCGCTGGCGCGGGTGGTGCGGGAGGAGAAGGGCAAGTTCCTGGTGGTCACCGAAGGCGCGATACCTCTGGCGGATGGGGGTGTGTACTGCACGGTCGGTGGCCGGACGGCGCTCGACATCGCGCGCCACGTTTGCTCGAACGCCGCGGCGACGATCGCGGCTGGTGCTTGCGCCTGGGATGGCGGGTTGGTCAGGGCCCATCCCAACCCTACCGGTGCGGTCGGAATCTCGGAAGCCGTGCCGGAGGCCAAAGTCATCAATCTGGGCGGCTGCCCCCAGAATCCGGTCAACACCGCAGCCGTGCTGGTGCACTACCTCACCTTTGGCGTGTTGCCCGCGGTGGATCAGTACAACCGGCCCTTGTTTGCCTATGGGCGCCTCATCCACGATCAATGTGAGCGCCGCGCTCATTACGACGCCGGCCGCTACGTGCAGGAGTGGGGTGATGAAGGCCATCGTAAGGGCTGGTGCCTCTACAAGATGGGCTGCAAAGGGCCGGAGGCCACTTTTAACTGCCCCGCGGTGCGGTGGAACGACGGCACCAGCTGGCCGGTCAAAGCCGGTCACGGTTGCCTAGCCTGCGCCTCCCACCGCTTCTGGGACGTTCGTTCTCCCTTTTACGAGCGGCTGCCGCAGGTTCCTGGCTTCGCCGCAGACGTGACCGCGGGCGAGATCGGACTGGGGATAACCGCCGCGGTTGCGGGCGCCACCGTCGTTCATGGCATTGCCAGTGCTATTCGTGATCGCATGAGGACCATGCCCGGGGCCCGGCCGCAGGCGAGCAAACAGCCGCCGAAGAAAGAAGAATAATAAGGAGGAGCGTATGGCACGCATCGTGGTTGACCCGGTGACCCGCATCGAGGGCCACTTGCGTATCGAGGCTGAGCTGAGCGCCGGGGCGGTCACGGACGCTTGGAGCTCGGGAACCATGTTTCGCGGCATCGAGCTGATTCTCCGCGGCCGCGACCCACGTGAGGCCTGGATCTGGACCCAACGCATATGCGGCGTTTGCACCACCGTCCACGCCTTGGCGTCCGTACGTGCAGTGGAGGATGCGCTCGGCATCGAGGTTCCAGAGAATGCCAACCTGATCCGCAACATCATTGGCGCCAGCCAATACGTGCAGGACCATGTGATCCACTTCTATCATCTGCATGCGCTTGACTGGGTCGATGTGACCCTCGCCCTCAAAGCAGATCCCGCCAAGACTTCCGAACTCGCCGAATCCATTTCTCCCTGGCCGAAGTCCAGCCGGGCATACTTCAAGGCTATTCAGGATCGCGTAAAGGCGCTGGTCGAAAGCAAACAGCTAAGCCTGTTCAGCAGCGGATACTGGGGCCATCCCGCCTATCATCTGCCCCCCGAGGCGAATCTGTTGGCGGTCGCCCACTACATCGAAGCCTTGGAATTTCAGAGAGACTACATCCGCATTCACGCTGTGCTGGGCGGCAAGAACCCCCACTTGCAGACCTACCTCGTCGGGGGCATGTCAACCGCCATGGATCCTAACGAGCCGCAGGCGACCATCAACCCGGAGAGAATCACCTTCCTGGCGGAGCTGGCCGGCAAGGCGCAGACCTTTGTGGATCAGGTCTACATTCCGGACGTACTGGCAGTCGCCGGCTTTTATCGGGATTGGTTCGGGCGCGGTGAAGGACTGGGAAATTTCCTCTCCTACGGCGACTATCCCCAGGGAAGTCTGAAGGACCCGTCTCGCTTCTTCCTGCCCCGCGGAGCGATCTTTAACCGCGATCTATCCAAGCTATACCCGGTTGATCCCGCCCACGTTACCGAGTACGTCACGCACTCCTGGTATCGGTATTCGGATGGAGACGGGAGCGGGAAACATCCCTTCCAGGGTGAGACCAACCCAAGCTACACCGGGCCGAAGCCGCCGTACGAATATTTGCAGACCGACCAGAAGTACTCCTGGCTGAAGGCACCGCGCTACCAGGATCACGCCATGGAGGTCGGACCGCTAGCCCGCATGCTGGTGGCTTTTGCTTCCGGCCACCAGGAGGTCAAAGACCTGGTGAATGGAGTATTGACCAAGCTGGGTGCGCAGCCGAGCGCTCTGTTCTCGACCCTGGGGCGCATTGCCGCCCGCGCTATCGAGGCTCAGCTCATGGCGCGGCAGGTCAGCAAGTGGGTTGCCGAATTGGGTGAAAAACTGGGACATGGGGACCTGCGCGTGCACAACGGCGAGAAGTGGGATCCCGACACCTGGCCAAGCGAAGCACAAGGGTTCGGTTTCCACGAGGCTCCTCGTGGTTCGCTCGCCCATTGGGTCCAGATCGAACAGAAGAAAATCAAGAACTACCAGGCGGTTGTACCCACGACATGGAACGCGGGACCCCGCGATGCCAAGGGACAGCGAGGTGCCTACGAAGCTTCCTTGCTAAAGACTCCGATTGCCGACCCGGAGCGTCCGTTAGAGATTCTGCGCACCGTCCACTCCTTCGACCCCTGCCTGGCTTGCGCCGTGCACGTGGTCGAGGCGCGAGCCCATCGCTGTTCTGTGCTCAAGGCGAGTTGAAAGGAGGCCGCGATGACCGAGTTACGGAAGTTTGGGTGGGGTGAGGCCCATCGCCCGGAGCCCGCGTTTCCTCCCGCGCGGGTGTATGTGTGGGAACTGCCGGTGCGGGTCTCACACTGGTTCATATTCCTGCCCGTGGTCGTGCTCTCTCTTACCGGGTACTACATGCATAATCCCTTCATTGTCGCCAAGAGCAGCACCACCTTCCTTATGGCCACGATGCGTTTCATTCACGTGGTCGCAGGTTTTGTGTTCATCGGGGCGTTCCTGCTGCGCTTCTACTGGTTCTTCAAGGGGAACAATTGGTCGAATTGGCGCGCCTTTGTACCCGTCCACCGCCGCCAATGGCGGGGCATGGGTCAAATGGTGGCTTACTACAGCTTCTTGCGCAAAGATCTGGTACACCATGTCGGGCACAATGCGCTGGCCGCGGTGACCTACATGGTCATGTTCACCCTCATGCTGGTCGAGATCATTACCGGATTGACCCTTTACACCCAAGTACGCGGGGCATGGCTGCTGGCCCCGCTCTTCGGTTGGCTGCCTGGAGTCATCGATATCCAGAACATCCGCCTGATTCACTTTTGCATCATGTTTGCTTTTTTTGCCTTTGTGATTCACCACGTTTACAGCGCCGTCCTGGTCTCTTGGGAAGAGCGGAATGGACTGATTGAGAGCATCTTCACCGGATACAAGTTCGTTCCCAAAGACGAACTGGAGAACGAACTGGAAGAGAATGTGGCGTTCTACAAGGTCGACTGAATGTCGATGCCGGCAAAATACGTTGTGCTCGGCTTGGGCAACACGCTGCACTCAGACGACGGCGTGGGCCCGCGCGCCATTGAGAAGCTGCGACGCGCCGCAGGGGTGCCGGAGGACGTTAGCTTGATCGAGGGCGGTACCTTGGGCTTGGAATTATTAACCTATGTGTGGGACTGTTCTTACCTCCTCGTCCTGGATGCGGTGGACTTCGGACAGCCTCCCGGCACGTTGGTCCGGATGTCGAGCCAGGAATTACAAGCCCTGCCCTCGAAGGGAAGCGTACACCAGCTAGGCGTCGCCGATTTGCTGGTGGCCCTGCGCGTGCTCGCCAGGCGGCAGCCTACGGTCGTGCTGCTGGGCGTACAGCCTGCCACGACGGACTGGGGAACTGAACTGTCGCCCTCGGTGATGGCCTCGATGGACTTCCTGGTTGAGGCCGCCCTCGGCGAATTGTGTAGCGCGATGCAAGCCCAGGCACCCGCGTAGGCTGCCGGGAGAGGAGAACTCAACATGTGTCTGGCTGTCCCCGGAGAAATCATAGCGGAGGAGCAGCGCAACGGCCTACGCATCGGGCGAGTAAGATTCGGTGGGATTGTCCGGGAAGCCAGCCTGGATTTCGTCCCCGAGGCCCAGCTTGGCGATTACGTAATGGTCCATGTCGGGTTCGCGATCAGTCGCGTTGACGCGGAGGAAGCTGCACGCACCTACAGGATTCTAGAAGAGATGGGATCGTTGGAGGACTCACCTCCGTCGGAAAACCCGCCGCGATAAGCACAATACAAATTGTTTGTGTAGCATGCATAATAACTTTATCATTTAGATCTAACTTGTTGAAAAATAATATACTTGAAAATCTAAAATCGGTAGCGAGCTGGATGTTCGTCTGCAAACACGTTTTCGCAAAGGCGGACCTACGTTCCCGGTCCTTCCGACTACCGCCGAAGGCCCGCCCCATTGCTCATTCTTGCTCACACGGGCGGGTTGCGTGATCATTTGGGGTGCCCATTCGTGTCCACCGCAGGAAACCCTATGAACTACACAGTAGTCGGGACGAGCGTCGAGCAAGCAAAAGAACTCGTTGCTCTCTGCCGTGCAGGAAAGCTGTACGACATAGAAAAGGGAGTGGATCGCCGCCGGCAAATCCCTGGACATTTCTAGCGCGACAAAACTCGGCTCGCAGAGAACCCACTCCTTGCGCCAGCGATAGTAGGTCTGCACGGTGATGCCCGCTTCGTTGCAGGCTTGGGGGGTGGCCTTGCCGTTGCCGATGCTCACTTCGATCTGCCGCAGCAAGCTGACGATCTGCGCTGGTTTGTACCTCTGGATGGCCATGACCGCTTCCTCCTCGGTGGATTCTCTCATTCCACCTGGTACAAGCCCGTCACGTCACCCCAGGGGTTTATTCTACTTAGGCAGCCGGTCTGAGGTCCTCAACATGGTGCTCACGAGGTAGCTTCCGCATTGCCATCCGTCCAGTTCGCGGTGGGCAACAGCATTTTTTGGCAAACAAAGGGCGCATACACACATGAAGGCTGTTTACGCCAATTCCCATCAGAGTTCTCCCTGCTCGTGTGCCGACTGTGGTAAGGGGTTGGGTCTGTTTTCGCGAATCGATAACAGCTTCGTCAATCTGGATGGCCAGGCGGTGCAGGGCGACATAAACGCACCCTTACTCTGACCGGCAGCTCCCCGATATTCGCGCGGCGGGACCTGCCCCCGTATCCCCTGGTAGAATATCGGCTATATGGGGGACCCGTGGCTTCCCTGTTCCCACCGACGCGGGTCGCGCTTTGACAATGGCCAAGTATCTCTTTGGCAATTACCTCCTCGATGTGGACGAGCGAAGGCTGCTTCGTGATAACGAGGAAATCCGCCTGCGGGGCAAACTGTTCGACACTCTTCGCGTGCTGGTGGAGAATGCCGGGAAGCTGGTGCGCAAAGACGCCTTCATGGAGTCGGTATGGCCGGACTCCGTCGTCGAAGACAACAACCTCGACTATTGCATTTCGCAGCTGCGGAAACTGCTCTATCCGGCGAAGTACATCGAAACCGTACCGCGGCACGGCTATCGGTTCATTGCGCCAGTTAGAAACGTCGTGGGTTCAGCGGCCTCACAAGCTGTGGCAGCAGGAGGCCAGTCCATCACTCCACTGCCCCGCCAGGACATAAGGTTTTCGGTTACGCAGGATGGCGTGCGCCTTGCCTGGGCGAGCATTGGAGACGGACCGCCCTTGGTGAAGGCGTCGAACTGGCTCACACATTTGGATTTCGAGTGGGGAAGCCCTATCTGGCAGCACTGGTGGACAGAACTCAGCAAACACCATCGAGTGATCCGATACGACGAGCGTGGTAACGGCATGTCGCAGCGCGATATTCCTGACGTGAGTTTTGACACGTGGGTGCACGATCTGGAAACGGTGGTGGACGCGGCGGAACTCGATCGTTTTTCTCTGCTCGGAATTTCAAGAGGCGGCGCCATCGCCATCGCGTACGCGGTTAAGCATCCGGAGCGGGTGGACAAACTGGTGCTCTATGGCGCATTTCCCATGGGTCTCTACCACTACGGCAGTCCGGAAGAACTCGAGGCCCGGCGTGCACTGATCAGCTTGACACGGCTCGGCTGGGGGCATCACCATCCCGCATTCTGCAGAATGTTCACCAACCGCTTCATGCCCAACTCCACGCCCGTCCACGAGAACTGGTTCGACGATCTGCAGCGGGTGTCAACCTCGGCTGAAAATGCCGCGCGACTTATTGAGATCGATTTAAACATCGACGTCCGCGAGCTCCTACGACAGGTGCAAGTGCCGACACTGGTCATGCACTGCGATCGCGACCAGGTAGTCTCGCCCGAGCACGGCCGCCAGTTGGCCGCCGAAATCCCCAACGCCCGCTACGTTTCTTTACCTAGCGCCAACCACCTGCTTCTTGCCGAGGAACCGGCCTGGGAGATCCTGCTGCGGGAGTTTTCTGCGTTCATGGGCTGGCACGAGGAAGCGGCGGCACCGAGAAGAATCTCGGCTTCGTGAGGCGGGTCACATGTTGGAAACGTAAAAAGGGCGGCGCGAACCGCCCTTTTCCTTTTGCCAGGATTACGCGGCCGAACTGGGGACGCGCACAGTTCGCTCGTCAGGGACGCGGTACGAAGCCAATGATGGGATCAGCTTCGGCACGCGCTTCTGATAATCCTGGTACTTTGAGCCATGAACGATGACCAGGTCGTGCTCTTCCCAGCGGATCGCCGTCAGAATGTAGGCGGACGTAAGCACCGCAAACAGCAAGTGGGCGCCGGTCATCGCAGGCGTGGCCCAGAACCCGATCAACCAACCCACGTACAACGGATGACGCACATAGCGGTAGAACAGCGGCGTCCGGAATTCGAGGTAGGTGTACGGCTTGCGCGCAAGATACAAAGCCACCTGTCGAAGACCGAAGAGGTCAAAGTGGTTGATCAACAACGTCGCCACGAACACCAGCGCGAAGCCCAGACCGAACACCACGTTGATGGCGTTCCGAACGACGGGATTGGCGACGTTCCAGACGACGCCGCCAATTGGCTGCCAGAACGCGAACAGCGCTATCAACAACAGGCTGGAACAGAGCACGTACGTGCTGCGTTCCGCAGCCGCCGGAATGAATCGAGTCAGGACCTCTTTGAATGCAGGCCGTGCCATGACGCTGTGCTGCACCGCGAACATTAGCAGCAGCAAAGCATCAGTGACTAGAGCCGACCAGAACGACATTCGGGTTGCGGAGTCCATCGACTTCGGAACCCACAAATTGCCGATGAACCCGACGGCGTAAACGAACGTCAGGAAGAACGCCATGTAGCTGACCAGCCCGTATACGAATACAGCTAACCTCTTTGCCATACCCACCATCCTCTTTTCTTGGACCAGGCCCTTGGCCAGGTTCTCCGTAAGATGATGCAAGATTAGCGGCGTGCTGGTGCGCATGTCCTTTGGCGGTCCTGAAACCTCGCTTAGAAGATTCTGAGAAAACAGCTGGTTATACCGTTTCAGAGGTAAAACCTCAGGTCTGCGGATGCATCAGGCTCGCCGCCCATCCGCGAACTGGCGTCTGACGGGCCTTGCTTGAGGGCCGGCCGCATGAGCCGCTCTGGATTGGCTGCGGAAACGCGCGGGAGGAACTGTGAACTCGCGTTTGAACGCCCGATTAAAAGCGGCTTCTGACTCATAGCCAACTTCGGCTGCGATCTGTGCCACCGAATAACTGGTTGAGGCCAGCATCTGCGCTCCCAGCTGAAGCCGCCAGCGCGTGAGGTACGCCATCGGAGGTTCGTTGAGGTAATGGCGGAAGCGGTCCGCCAGCACCGAGCGTGACACTCCAGCTTCTTTTGCCAACGAAGCAATGGTCCATGGATGCGCGGGATTCCGGTGCATTAGCGCCAGCGTCTTTCCAACCTCCGAATCGCGGGCGCCAGCCAACCGGTTTGCTCAGCCGGAAGGTGCGCAATGTAGGCCCGCAGTGTTTCGACAAACAAAACCTCGGAGAGTTTTGCCAAAACAGCTTCTCCACCAGCGCGAGAAGCGTCAGCCTCATTCACGGAGAAGCGGATTGAGTTCTCCAACCATCTGCCCGAGGCATCGTCACGAATGCTAACCTTGAACACCGGCGGCAGGCCGCTAAGAAAAACGTGGCTCAGTCGTGGCTCGCAGGCCATGAATCCACAGACGAATCTGGTAACTTCCCCTCCGCCGCCCAGGCGCGATAGCTTCAACCTTTGGGAAAAAATTCGAGCCAATTCCTTCATCATGTCGACAGGCTTGGTCGGCGGGCCGTTTTCGATGAAGTGCGCGTCGCCGTGGGGAAAGATCACGATGTCGCCGGCGTCAAGAGCGATGCGCTCTCCATCCACCAGCCGGGCAGAAGCGCGCCCTTCAGTCAGTAGGTGATAAATGATCACGTGCCCCGCGGCCGGAGCGACATACGGCGCGACCTCGCGAGAGTCGGGAGAGTAAAAGCTCCACGGGGAAGAGAACTCTCCGTTGTAGAACATGGCTCCCTGGAGCTTCACCACCTTCAACACTTCTGAAAGCACGTCCACACAGCCTCCCAGCAAACCTCTCCGGACTCTCGAGCAAATCATCATACGGCAACTGTGCCATGAGCAAGAAAGCCAGACGCGCAGACAAGTATGCAGGACGACACCTGCGCCATAGTGAGGCCGTCGGGACATGCGAACAGAGCATCGCTGGTCCCGGATTGATCAAATTTCGAGCACAAGGAGATAGACCAATGTCATCCCGTCAAGAAAACGCAACCGCAGAAGTTTTCGAACCCGCCTCTTAGGCTGAAAATATCGTCAACGGCGTCAATGTCACCGCGCTGTCCCAGACGGTCGAGGCAGTGAAAGTCAACCCGCTGATCGCACAGTTTCGCTTCAACGTGAACAATGAGTGGCTCGATGGAGCCCACAGCCGCTCGACCATCAACGGATTTCACGGGGCCATGCAGGATATCGAGCGCTCACAATCGTTCGTGCTCCATGCCGACGAGCACCCGATCCTTCTGGGCCGCGACCAAGGTCCCAACGCCGGGGAATACCTGCTCCAAGCCCTAGCTGCGTGCGTGACCTCAACCCTGATCTATCACGCTGCTGCCAGAGGGGTTGTGATCGAAGAGGTCGAGTCCAACGTCGAAGGCGACATCGACTTGCGGGGGTTCCTGGGGACCGACAAGAGCGTGCGCAACGGATTTCAGAACATCCGCATGAGCTTCGATATCCGCGCAGACTTGAGCGACCAGGAATTGCAGGAACTCGCCAAGCTCGGGCCAACGTTCTCGCCTGTGCTCGACTCCCTCACCAAGGGGGTCCCCGTCACGGTTCAGGCACAACGCATGAGGAAGAAATAATGCGTGCCCAGGGGGAATCGATCAGTGGAAATGTTTCTGCAAGCTGGAGCGGGAGACCAGGATCGAAGCGGCAACATTCAGCTTGGAAAGCCGACGTTCTGTGGGCCGGAAAGCCTGGCGCGCCTTGAAATTGTTAGCGGAATATCGACCGGCAGGCCACGAATGCTGATGCGGGAGCATGTGAGCTGCAGGCAGGAAATAAGAAACCAACACAATTGAGGAGGAGGAACCATGAGTACTACTACGACTGCACCGGAAACCGATGCTCTGAAGACACGTCTGAAAGAAACCTGGATGGCTGGAGACTACGACCGTTTTTCGCGCTATATGGAGCAGGGTGCGCGCATTTTCTACGAACAACTCGATATTCCCGCTGGATGCCAGCTGCTCGATGTGGCATGCGGCTCGGGTCAGGTTGCGCTATGGGCGGCGCGCGATGGAGTGAACGTTACCGGCGTGGACCTCGCTCCAAACCTAGTGCAACGCGCGCAGGCGCGCGCCAAGGCGGAGGGTCTCAACGCTCGTTTTATGGAAGGTGACGCCGAAGCGCTCCCGTTTGAAGATGCTTCCTTCGACGTCGTAACCAGCCTGGCGGGAGCTATGTTTGCTCCGCGGCCGGAACTCGTGGCCCGCGAGCTGCTGCGAGTGTGCAGTCCTGGAGGCACTATCGCCATGGGAAATTGGACCCGCGAAGGGTTCGTTGGACAAATGTTCAAAACCTTTGCCAAGTTCATTGCTCCGTCGGGCGTGCCTGCACCGGTACTGTGGGGCGATGAGACCGTGGTGCGCGAGAGGCTGGGCCGCGGCGTTTCGGATCTTAAGATGACGCGACGCCACTACAACTTTACCTACCCCTTTCCGCCCGCTGAAGTGGTGGAGTTCTTTCGTCAGTACTATGGGCCCACCAATCGCGCATTCGCGTCGTTGGATGAAACTGCCGCGGGAAAGCTCCGCGAAGAACTGGAGGCATTGTGGTCGGCGCACAATCGCGCGGGCGATGAGCTGACCGTAGTTCAGGTCGAGTACCTGGCAGTTGTCGCAACTCGCGCCTGATATGCCGGTGGATGGTAAATGTCCCAAAGGCTGCAACCTAACCGGAACAAAGCCGGGATGCTTGCAGTCTTAGCGGTCGAGAATTTCTTTGGCGTATACACGCCAGGTTACTGGATCTGGCATGAGTGGAAGCATGAGCGGAGGTAGTTATGGAACTCATATGGAACAATCCGAGTCCGAATCAAACAGTTTATCGCCCCGCTGTATGGGAGGTTATCCGCAGGAATGGGACTAGCAGGGTCATTCCCGCCCACGAGATTCAAGCCATCGCAGAGCGCAAGCGAAACCATGGGGTGAAGGAGGTTTCCAGTGATTTGCAGACGTTGTTTTCGCCTTATGTCTGCTTCTAGGGTCTATTGCTATGGCTATGCCACGTTTCATCGTGCATGTCGCGCAAGGGCCAGCAGAGGAGAAGGAGGAGGGGGAATCTATTCCCGCCATTTTCAAGGGCATCGCGAAAATAGCACTGATACGTGCAAACTGCAATATTGATGCGGGTTTGGGCGCTGTCGCCCCTGTTTAACCCAGAAGTGCCGTCGGACACTCTCGGTGATCTGGGGCGATTTCGCCGGACGTTTTACTAGGAAATCCTAGAGCAGAATTGAATTCGAGAAAGGGCTCGTCGCCCGCAACAGAACAATTAGGTTCGGTCACAGCGGGCCCATTCAGTCGGCTTTCCGCAATAGGCCTACTGATTAAGAGGTAGGGCCGAGAATCGATTTACGCGCCTTGTACTGCTCTCTTCTCAATGAGTTACCAAGTTAACGTTTTTGGGTGTGCCGCCAAGTGTGCCGCAACGAGTTTTTCACGCGGTTGCGGCGACCTGATTGCCACCTACATGATTGAGCGCCTGACGAACGATTTCGACCTCGGGATGTTGATACCGCATCGCGGTCTTCACATCCTTGTGGCCCATCGTAAGCATCACCGCTTTTAAGTTCCCGGTCTGCCTCATCACCCTTGTTCCGTAATCATGTCGACCGCAGTACAGAACCAGTTCTTCAGGTAAACCGGCCTTCCTTCGCGCCTGACGAAAGTGATCGGCCATCGTGGTCAGATGACCGACCTTCGAGCGTTTCGACGGGAAAACCCATCCGACGCGTTTTCCCCGACATCTTGCGCGAAGCACCTCGAACGCGCGGTCACTGATCGGCACCGTTCTTCTTCCGCTCGGCGTCTTGCTATCGGGAACAAAGATGACTCTGTTGTTCCAATCGATGTTCTCAACGCGAACGCGGTAGAGTTCACGTTCATTGCGCATTCCCGTGTCGCGCATCAAGATCACGATGTCCTTGAATAGCTGACGCGAGCGTTTGCGCCAATTGCAGCCCGCCGCGCCATCGAGGAGCCTCTTTTCGGCTGCCTCGTCCAGATTCAAGGAACGTTCATGTTCCTTCGCCAACTTGAACTTCGGCACCTTCCGAATCAACTCCCATTCCTCCGCCTTGTGAAGCATCCGGCGGAGCGTGCGCAACGCACAGTTCGTGTTGGCCGCAGACCCGGTAAACGAGAGAGCCTCAACCCGATCTCGCGTAATTTGGTCCAATCGCATACCGGCAATGAGCGTTTCGGACAACAATCGCCATCCGTTCTCGTAATACATCTGCGTCTTGAGTTCTAGCTTGCCGTTCTTCACCCACTCCAGAAAGCGCTGCGAAAACTGCCGCAGGACGGGAGCCTTCCTGTCCAGCGGATCGCTTCCTTCCAGAGCTTGGGCGAGCTTGAGACCAGCAATTTTGCTGGCCCGCTGTCCCTTTGTCTCCTGGGTCGAGCCACGGTAACGCTTACCGCGAACCGTGAAGTCGTACCAGAAGAATTTCGATTTCTTCTTTCTAAAGAGCTTCACGAGTTCTCCTCCAATGCTGCCCGCACGGAAGGCACTCGTGTGTTCTTCCTGATGAACTCAAGAAGAACATTAAGATCGTAGCGCACTCGGCCTTCGATTTCCACATAAGCCGGGCCGATCCCTTCGTAACGCCAACGCTTCAGCGTTGCAGGCGAACGCCCGAGAATTTCGGCAGCGCGTCCGGTCGCAACCAATTGCGGAAACGCGTTTGTCATCCCGAAAGCGGCCGATGACCCGGTCACGTAGGGTTTCAGCTCTGTCTCCCAGCGGCTGGAATCCTTCATATGTCGTTTGCCAAGGCTGTGCATCCCAGACTCCGTTCGCAGAACTCCCCGCATGATTCTCCGGACGAACCCGGTTTAGGCCTCCCATTGAAGCACGGTGTACGAACGTGGCGCTGTAGGGACAGCAGATGGTCTGACGGAACAGACCCTTCGCATTGGTGAAGATCGGAGCGATGACATTCACCAACTGTGCGAGGCAGGCAATCTTGACCCGGTTCGCGTTGCGCAGGAGGCTGTTGACGATTCCGCCCACCAGCAGCGCGTCCTCGAGGTTATAAATCTCCTCCATATAAATCTCCTCCAGAAGATGCGGCGCAATCTGCTCGTGGCCGTTTACGGCATCGCCGTTGCGCTCGCGATACCAGAACGTCCCACTCATCGAAGGAGAGCCACAGCTGCTTGGGTGAGCGCTTGTGTCCGCGCACCAGGTCGCAGACCGCTAACGTCTCGGCCATCTGCTTTTCCATGCTCAGATTCATGGCCAAGTACTTCGAGCTGTCGGCATCGGTCTCCTCCTTGGTATTGCCCAGATAGCGGTGCAACGAGAGCCCATCCACATACTCGTAGCACTGTTCCAGCACTTCGCGATCCCATTCCAGGTAGGTAGGCATGAAGGGACCGCTCGATCCGCAGGCGATCAGTTTCAGAGACGGGTCCACCATGCGCATCTGGCGGGCGGCGTCCTGCGCTTTCAGGCCGTATTCGGTTGCGGTCATGTGGCCGATTTGCCAGAGGCCATCCATCTCATGCTGCAATGCACAAGCAAGCTTACTTCTATTGACACAACTTAATTATTGCGCTACAGTTACCTTAATGCTGCAATGCAGCAAAATCTAGTCAATTTGGGGGTACTATATGCCAGCCACCGTAAAGGCCTCCCGGACTCATTCCAGGGAGCCATCCGTTGTTTCCGCTCTATCAGGTTGGGCACAAAAGGGGATTCAGAGCTTCTTTGCCACGCCACGGACCCTTTGGGACCTGGCGCTGCGGCAGAATGCTAACGTGATGCATGTCCTGCGGCAGCAATGGTCCGACCCGCATCACTCTCCCACTGCTATTCTCAGTGAAGTGGCCAGCGAGGGAATGACCAACTTCCTAGCGGCCCAGAAGGTACTTCTTGATCTGAGCAAGCAACAGAATGAAATCCTCATGACGGGGGTGAAAGAGCGCATCGGGGAGCAGCCCGCGGCGCATGCCACGGCTGACCTGCTGCGGCGGAGCGTAGACACCTTTATCCACATGCAGGAGGAGTTCCTGAAGATCGCCGGCAAGCAGACCCATATCTGGGTAGAAGCCGCCAGGAGCGGCAAGCCGTTGCCGGGCCGCGCACCTTTGCAGGAGCTGGCCCGAGACGGTATGGAGAACCTCGTCAACGCGCAGAAGCAGTTCTTGGATGTCATCGCCGAGGAGACAGCCAAGGCCACCGGCGGCAAACGCACTGCCATTCAGAAAATCAAGAAGACCGAATTGTCCAAGCTGGCGCGCCAGGCAACCGAGTCGTTTATCGATGCGCAAAAGAAGCTGACGGACGTAGCCGGCAAGCAGATGAACGCCAACCTGAAAACTGCGGGTAAGACGCTGGAACTCCTGCGGCCGTTTCCGAAAGCGTTGATCAGTGCACCGGTCAAGCCGACAGGTGAGCACAGGCGGTTGGGCAAGCCAGTTCGTCGCGGGAAGAAACCGGCGGCGCATGGGAAGAAGGAAGCGGCGGCAGCGTCTGCCGCTTGACAGCGGAGGGAGGTAGAGATACTTGCAGGGTCGATTGCTCCGATTGAGGTCGTTCTCAGGGAAAGCCTGCTTGGGGCGTTGTCGAAATGGCGCGGAAAAAACCAGAGGCCGGAGCGGATGCTCGCCGAGGTCGTCGAACCGTAGCAGGTCGACATAGCGGGCGATGAGTTCGGGCGTACGAGGGCAAGCCCGTGTGCTCACCTCACGCCAGTCACGTGCCTGAAAGTTTGTCCACAAAGCTTTCTGCTCATGCAGTATGGGATGGACTCGTTACTACGGCCAGACCGCCAACACTTGGAACCGGTTCGGCGGAACGCGTGAATCGAAGTCCACCCCGTCTTTACCCTGGGCTACCCACCTTGCAATCGCCCTCCATCAGGATCCGCCGAATGACCTTGACCACCATCTATGACTGGGAACGAGGCCGGACACATCAGTTCCCCCGTCGCCTGGGAGGCCGGGAAACTCGCTTCCAAAGCGCTGAAAACTCCGTGCACTGAAGGCTCACAAATCCGGCTGCCGCTTCAATTCGGAATAACGTTTTTTCCCGTTCCGAGCCGGGTGCCCTGACCTAGATTTGTTCCACCTGGCGCTGTGAACTTCGTCACAGTCAAAGGGGAGTCACCCGAGTTTGAATAGCATCGTCGGCAGTGAGAATTCGCCGGAGATGAGGGTTTTGCAGTACAAAGGTATTGGAGGTGCAGGACGTCACTACGCAGCGGATTTGGACTCAAGACCTGCGCAGGATTCTGACGTTGAACGTCTGGTACTGAAATCGGCGAATCCAAGAGGAGGCCAGATGGACAGCGCGATCGGTCTGGTGATGACAGGCGGTGGGGCCAGGGGTGCTTATCAAGCCGGGGTTCTTAAACGCATTGGCGAGATAAAACGTGTTCAACTGCAAGGCAATCCTTTCCCTATTATAGGAAGCTCTTCCGCAGGAGCGGTTAATGGTTCTGCCCTTGCCGCGGGTAGTCACGATTTTACTTCGGCGACGAAAGTCCTGGCGCGGCTCTGGTCGGATCTTGAACCCTCCGATATTCTCACTGTGATGTTTTATCGCAGGCCCGTAACTCTCTTACCTGGATACTGGATCTCTCCTTTGGAGAAATTCTTGGAGGAGGCAACGCCCGATCGTTATTGGACGCGACTCCTTTGAGGCACTTCCTCAGCGCGCACCTCGATTGTGATCGAATCGGCGACAACATCAAGCGCGGGCACCTCTACGCACTGGCCGTCTCCGCAATTAACTACAACTCAGGGAAGAGTTATCTGTTCATTCAGGGGACAAAGGGCCACCCGATGTGGAACCGGGTCCGGCTGGTGACGGTGGCGACGAAAATTACTGTGGACCACATTTGCGCGTCGAGTGCGATTCCTTTGGTCTTTCAGCCTGTACGACTAAGAATCCCTCGGGGATCAGCTTTCTTCGGCGATGGCTGTGTACGCCTTCAACAACCTCTCAGCCCAGTCATCCGCCTGGGCGCAGAAAGGGTTTTCGCGATTGGCGTCCGCGGGGAAACTCTCGAACATCAAGAAGAAACTGCTGGTGAGAGAGATCCTTTGACCCAGCCCCCCAAGACTAGACCACCTAGTGTAGTGCGTCACAACTAACAACCTTTATCGATCCGCACGCGTCTACTACTCCCACCGCTACGACGAGGCCGTCGAACAGTGCCGGCAGACTCTGGAGCGAGATCCCAACTTCGCCCTGGCCCACTTGCTTATGGGTCTCGCCTACCAGCAAAAGAAGGATCTCCCCGAGATGATGAGGCAGTACCAGTTGGCGGCTGCGGGGGCGCAGGAGCGCCCCTGGGCCCTGGCTGCCCTCGGACAAGGATACGCTGCTCTCGGTCGCCGCCCCCAGGCCAACAAGATCCTGGCCGAACTTAAGCACCGCCAGCTTCAGGGGCAGGAGGTCGCCTACGCCATCGCGGTCATCTATCTCGAACTGGGTGACAAGGACGAGGCCTTCAACTGGCTCGACACCGCGTTCCGTCAGAGGATTGGCTCCCTCATCCTGCTCAAAGCCGATCCCGTTTTCGATCCTGTCAGGCAGGATCCACGCTTTCTTGATCTGCTGCGTCGCATGCGTCTGTCATCCTGATGCTGGGCCGCCCCGCGCATCACGTTAAAGCGTGAAGGGAACCAAGGTCTCGAACCGGCAGACCGACGGGGGCGGTTATTCGGATCTCAGCTTGAGTCCTGCAATCAGACTGCGCGCGATTTGCACCCCTCGTGAATGAGTCACGAGAATGGCTTAAATCCTGGCATCAAGCTCGCTAGGCGGAGGGCCGGCAAGTTGCCGGAGAGAAGAGTTTCTCAAGGTGCAAGAGATCGGCGCGACTGCCCTTCTACGAGAGGTCACCTTAGCGGGCCGGAGTTTCTTCCTCATCTGTCCCGATTCGGGAGAAGACCCTTCCGAAACCGTCTTTTGCTTTTGACATGAATTGGCGATTTGGAATATGCAGGTATTGAGGGCAAAAAGAAGGCTCAGGTGCGTCCCTCGCACATCCCAAGGCCTCCCGGAGGTGGCTCTTTATGGCCGCTCCTACTCTGCCCGTAAGGTTAGTCGGTCGCTACGAGATCAAGCAAGTCCTCGGCCAAGGTGGAATGGGCCTGGTGTACCGCGCCTATGATGCCGTCATTAAGCGTGACGTAGCCCTGAAAACCCTGCGCGACGTTCCCGAACCGGCAGCGCTGCAGCTCTTCTACAAGGAGTGTGGCGTCCTCGCCTCTATGACCCATCCCAACATCGTCGAGATTTTCGACATGGGCGAACTGGAAGAGGAAGGCAAGCGCAAACCCTACTTCGTGATGCCCCTGTTGCCGGGAACCACGCTGGACAATCTTATCCGCAATTCAAGCCACCGCCTTACCGTCGAGCGGATAGTCGGGATCATCTCACAAACCTGCCGCGGATTGCAGGCGGCTCACGAGCGCGGTCTGGTGCACCGCGATTTGAAACCCAGCAACATCTTTGTCATGGACGATGACTCGGTCAAGATCATTGATTTCGGCGTGGCCCACATCGCCGATGTGCGTTCCACCATGGGGCTGAAGGGAACGCTGCTCTACATGTCTCCCGAACAGATCGAGATGAAGCCTCTTTCGGGCCTCTCCGATGTCTTCTCCCTCGCCGTAGTCTGCTACGAAGCCCTGACAGGGCGGCATCCATTTCACTGCACCAAGCAGGAAGAAATTGTGGATGCGATTCTGCATCGGATTCCTCCCCCTGCCTCGGAACTGAACTCGAACGCAAGTCAGGCCATCAGCCGTGTGGTTCATAAGGCCATGGCCAAGCAGCCCTGGCACCGCTTTGCCTCGGCGCGCGAATTCGGCGATACCCTCAACAAGGCGCTCCGGAATGAGCCGATTGAACTCTTCGATCCCGCCCGTCTTCGCCCAAGGCTGGAGCGCGCGGCCAAGGCTTTGGAACAGGGGGACTATCAATTTGCCGGAGAACTTCTGGGGGAGTTGGAAGCTGAGGGCCATCTTGACACCTCCATCGGCCTGCTGCGCCAGCAACTCGACAAAGCAGTCCGGCAGAAGACCGTGGCCCAACTCCTGGCCAGCGCCAAAGCCCGCTTCGAGGAGGATGAAGATCCGCTGGCCTTGCAGAAGATTCAGGAGGTCTTGCAACTGGAACCGGACAACGCTGCAGCTCTGCTTCTGAGGAGCAACATCGAACAGCGGCGGAGCGAACGTCAGATCGAGAGTTGGTACCGGCTTGCCCATCAGCACATCGAAAATCATTCCTACACCCATGCCCGCGAAGCGTTGCAGAACGTGCTGCAGTTGCGGCCCCATGAATCGAACGCCCTGCAAATGCTGGAAGAAATCAAGCGCCAGGAGCAGGAATACAACAAACTGCTCCAGGAGAAGGCGCAGTTGCATCGCGCGGCCATGGAAGCCTGGCAGAAAGGCGAGGTCAGCAGCGCCTTAACCAAACTGGTACTGGTGCTGGAATTGGATCGCCGGGCTCCCGACTCCTCCAGTCCGGAACGCAGCGCGACTTATCAGAGCTTCTATAACGAAGTGCGTTGCGAACATGACGCCATGAACAATGCGTATGCCGAAGCGCGCACGCTTCTCGGAGATCACAACTTCGACAAAGCTTTGGCGGTATGTGGCAACTATCTGGCCAAATACCCCACGAACGCCCTGTTTCAGGCGCTGAAGTTTGACATTGAGGAGCAACGCAGGCAGGAGCTTTCTGCATTCATTGCTGCCGTCGACCGGCAAGTGGAGGCGGAACCCGACCTCAACAAGAGAGTCAACATCCTGAAGGAGGCCTTGACCCAACATCCCGGTGAGGCCCACTTCGAGAGTGCTTTGCGCCTGATGCAGGACAAGCGCGACCTGGTGGACTCGATCGTCGCGCGCGCTCATGTCCACGAGGAACAGGCAGCCTTCGGAGACGCCCTCGGCGATTGGGAGATTCTGAGAACTATCTATGGCCAGTATCCGGGTTTGAAGTTCGAGATTGAGCGGCTGCAGAAGCGGCGGGAGCAACAGTCTCGCCTGGAAGCCAAAGCGCGAAGGGTCGAGCAAATCGATGCTTGCCTGCGCTCAAGCGATTGCTCTCGCGCCCTGAGTCTGCTGCAAGAGGCCCAGGCAGAGTTTCCCGGTGACGCGGAGTTGGCGGAGTTGGAGAAGCTGGTCCAGGAAGCGCTGCACCGGGCTGCCGAGGCACAGCGGCTGATGAGGGAGGGGCAGGCGCTGTGCGCGCAGCGTCGTTTCGAGGAAGGAACGAAACTGCTGCGACAGGCTTATGAACTGGACGAGCGCAATGCCGTGGCGCGGGCGGTCTTGGCCGATGTGCTGGTGGAGCAGGCCCAGCTGCTTCTGGAGAGCGACTGGTCGGCTGCCGAGATTTTGGTCGAGCAGGCACTCGATCTGAATCCTCTGCATGGTCAAGCTAAGAGCCTGCGCACCCTGGTTCTCGACCGTAAGCGGGAACAGTTTGTAAACGACGCCGTTTCCCAGGCACGAAGACTGCAGGCGGCCGCGGACTTGGAAGGCGCTTTGGCTCACATGGACCAGAGCTTAACTGCCTATCCCAATGACGCCCGCTTGATTCAAGTGCGTGACACCCTGCAAAAGGAGGTCTCCGAGACACAGCTGCGCCAGGATCGCCGCCGCGACCTGGATGAGCTGAAACAACTCGGGAGGGAGGTGGAGAAGGCACTCGATGGAGCCGCCACCCAGACGCTCAGCGAACGAACCCAGGCCTTGGCGCGCAAGTACTCCGAGGATCAGGAATTCCAGTTCATAGCCGGGGAGATCGGGCAACGCTTGCAGGCATCCATTGTCCAAAAGCAACGCCCAGCGGAAATCGCCGCAGAACTGCCGGTACCCGGCGCAACCATGTTCTTCTCTCCGGAAAAGGCTGGCCAGGAGACGCCGAGCATACCTTCGCCGGTCGGCGCCGGATTGCCGCCACCCGCGGCAGGGAAGGGTGCTACCGCACTGCTTCCGAAGTCACCAACGACCCGGGCGATGGCCATAGCCGCAGCCGCATCTGTTGCTGTTACCCGTTGGCTGAGCCGCTCGCGGAGTCTTCTCCCGCGGCTTCCCGCGAAGACGGTTGCCATGGTTGCGGGAAGCCTCGTATTGCTGGCGATTGTAACCTGGGTCACCGTGAAGGCGATTCACCGGCACCTGGCCACCCCGCCGGCGGTAGTCCAGCTCCCACTGCGCGTTCGTACCTTGCCTGCGGGCGCCACCATTCGGATTAACGGTGAAGTAAAAGGCCTTTCCGATCTCGAACTCAGCCTGCCACCCGGCACCTATCAGATTGAGGCGATACTGGATGGATATCAGCCCAGCAGTAGCCCGTACGAAGCCAAGGCTGGCGCTCCCAGCGCCGTCGAGTTCACCTTGCAGCCCGCGTTTCCGCTCGTGAAATTGACCGTGGATACCAGCGGGGGAAGAGTTTGGCTGGATGACCAACCGGCGGTTGAACTGGAGGGGGCACAATGGAGCGCCGACAAGCTAACCCCCGGTGAGCACACTTTGAAGTTTGGAGCGGGAGACTCGGTTGCCTCCCTCGCCTTTACCCTGGAGGCAGGCTCTTTGCCCCTCGTTAAGGGACCTGTCTCAGCCACCGGGTTGCATGCACTCGTCCTCAGCAACTGGGGTGATCAGCTGCGCGTGTATTGCGGAAATTGTCCCAAGCGAGTGAGCTTTGATGATCGCAGCAGCGTCGAAATGCGCGCCGATGGAGTGGATGTTACGGATGTTACGCCCGGGCCTCACAAGTTAACCCTGAGCCAGGGCTCCGACCGTCACACCGTCGACTTCGAAGTCGGTCCGCTGGCCACGCTCTCCGCATTTCTGCTGTCCGATCAGAATGTCGGCGCTCTCCTGGTGGTGGCGGGGGTGGACAGGGCCCAGATCTTTCTCAATGGGCGGGCTTACAAGAGCACCGATCAGAGTGGCCAACTGTTGATAACGAATCTCCCGCCGAAGGAATACGCCGTTCGCGCGGTCAGGAGCGGATATCAGGAAGTGCCTGAGCAGCATGTGGCGGTGCGCAAGGGGGAACAGACTCGTCTTACGTTCAAAATGGTGCCCGTTCCCCGGTTGGCGTACTTGTCGATCCAGAACGGGACCCCTGGGGCTGAGGTTCTCCTTGACCAGGCCGCGGTTGGCACGATCCAGCCCGATGGCACCCTCCGCTTTGAGTCGGTGAGTCCTGGAGAACACTCTATTGAGTTACGTAAGGATCGCTTTCGGCCGAAGCGCCTACGGAAGCAGTTTGTTGCCGGTTCGACGGTGGCACTGAGTGGGGCGGAAGCGTCCTTGGAAGCCGCAATGGGCGAGCTGCGGATTACCTTCTCGCCTGCCGACGCGGAAGTGACTCTTACCAAGGCGGGAGAGGCGCCGATCAAAGTCACCAGCGGCAGTGCGCTCAGTCTCCCGCCCGGCTCTTATGCCCTCAGCGCTCGTACTGCGACTCTCACGCGCTCGGCTGTCGTGGAAGTCGCCGCCGGGGAAACTCGAAACGTCGAACTCTCGCTGACCCCGGGTGGAATGTCAGGTTGGGAAGGTTCGGGATGGAAGCGGGACAAGGGGGGATATGTCCGCAAGGGAGGAGATTTCGTGCTTTATGGGACTTCGCCCTCTTCGGGCACCTTCATTTTCTCCGCGCTGCTTCTGAAAGGACCGCGGTTGCGATGGGTTCTAAACTTCATCAACAGTGAGAATTATGCCCTGTTTGTGATGGATGAGAACTCTTTCTACCGCAGCCAGGTTCGCAATGGACAATCTTCCGAAGTCGTGAGAATCCCCTACAAGACGGATAAGAGGAAATATCGCACTTTTCAAATTCGAGTCTCGGCGAATCAGATCACGCACGAGATACGCGAAGGCGAAGCTTGGGTTCCGCTGGATTCATGGACCCAGCCCGACGGCAATCTGTCCGCAGGGAAATTTGGCTTCTACATTCCGGGCAATGACGAAGTGGTGTTGTCCAACTTCAGCCATTATGGAGACCTGAAAACGCACTGACGCTTGAGCACCGAGAGGACGTATACCCCGTTAAGCAGCATCAACCCTCATGAACTTGGCGGTCCAGGTTGTGGGCGACACCGATGTTGGCTGCGTGCGTGCCAACAATGAGGATTGTTTTGGCTACGACCGGCAGCGTGGCATTTTTGTTGTCTGCGACGGGATGGGCGGCGAGGCGGCGGGAGAGGTGGCCAGCCAAATGGCGGTGGATGCGGTGCTCGGATACTTTCGCCAGGCCCGGCGGCACCAGGGTCATTCAGGAGACGGTCCACGGTTCGAGGGAGTGTCGCGGCGAGCCAATGCTTTGGCCAATGCCATCCAGCTTGCCAACCGAACGATTTACGAAGCTGCAGCCGAGGATAGCCGCCGGACGGGGATGGGATCCACGATCAGCGCGGTGTTGATCGAAGGCAGTCTGTACTCCATTGCCCACGTTGGCGACAGCCGGATTTACCTGCTGCGGGACGGACGCATTCAGCAACTCACGCACGATCATTCCCTGATCATGGAACAGGTGCGGCGCGGATTCATTACCGCGGAAGAGGCCCAGCACTCGCAGATGCAGAACATTATTGTCCGCGCTTTGGGGGTGGAAGAAACCGTCGAGCCCGACCTCGACGACCTGGTCGCCGAGGCCGGGGACACCTTGCTGTTGACCAGCGACGGCCTCACCCGCCACGTGCCCGACGACGAGATCCTGAAGATCGTGCAGACTGCCGCTGTGCTTCAGACGGCATGCGAGGTGCTGATCGAAGCTGCAAGGCAGGCCGGCGGCGAGGACAATATTACTTGCCTGCTGCTGCGGTTTGTCAGAAGGTCGTGGGTGCGGAGCGTTTTTCAACCGCATTAGGGCATGTAAGCCACTGGGCGCATTCCACTGCTCGAGGAATGCTCCATCGCTAGCAAAATCTTGTCCACGGTTGCCACCTCATCAACTTTTCCCCAGGGATTGTTGTACCAGACTTGGTTCGTGCTCCTATCTATCCCGGTGACCACCACCGCATGAGTTTGGTTCGGTCCGAAATTCCCGGGCAGAAGATCAGATGCGAAGTGGTAAAGCATCCAGGGCCCGTGTTTGCGGAGAAGATCCTCGATATAGGAGGCATCCGGGGAACTGATGGGGAAGGGATTTTCAGTGACAAAGCCAAAGCTTGAAAGAAGTCGATAATAGTCAGTCTGTGACTTAGCTGGATTCGGAATCGACGAATTGCTAGGGTCGAACCCTCCCGTGAAGTTGCCGATACCCACAGACCATCTGCCCTTGTACGACGCGATCATTGCGGCACAGGCAACCCAGCAGATAGGATTCTGCTCCTGCACCCTCATTGGCACTGAGAGGCGAATTTTCGTTTGAGGGGGTAGGTAGACGATGCCACGAGGTTCTGTTGTCGAAAACACGTAATTTCGTCCGTCATGAGTGACCTTCGTGCAGTGGACATACTCCTGCAGATACCAGTTCACTTCCAAGGCGGCTTTGTCGATCTCAGGCGGCAAAGTTGGATAGTTATAGCGAATGAGCCGCCATGGATCCCAGTTCACGACTTGCGCCAGAGATTTCCAGCTCTCGCCATCTTTCACTTCGTGCCGAATTCCTCCGGGCACAACCCTTGGGGAACGTTTCGTAGGGGTGTGAATGCAATTCTTATTGACCGTAGTCATCGAAGCACCTCAAAATATTTGGAGGTTCACTTTGTTGTCGCCCCGAACTGTGCAGTCACGACTAACATCTGGGTAAGGCGGCGCTACCGCCCTGCCACGTTCGCCGTACAACGCAATCCCGCAAGGAACGCCCGGTTGAACACTGGCGCCCCGGCCATCTCCAAGTCATAGCGCAGGGTCAGCGGCTTACCGCCGACCATCATGGGCTGGGCGCTCAGGCCGCTCTTGGGCACCCACTCCACCGTGTGCGTGTTCCCTGCAGTCTCCCAGCGATCCGCCTCCGAGAAGAACTGGAACAGCGCCCAGGTGCCGCTGTAGCTGAGAATGCCGAGTTCGGCTCCGCCCATCTTTCCCGTCACCCGCACCTCGCCCATATCTCCACCCGTCCAGGTGAACTGTTTTGCCGGACCAGGAGTAGGCAAGGTCTGACCATTCATGTCGAAGGTCAGCGCCTCGATGCCGGTTACTGGGTACGGCCGCAAGGTAAACCGTAATTGCGGTTGAGGCGAATTGCCGGCATACACCGCCTCGCTGAACTGCACCGCGCGATTGAAGAAGCCCAGGAATGCGGGGGTGATCTTGACCCCGCCACTGGGATTCACCACGAAGTTAGTACCTTGGCGAACAACCAGGTTCTTGAAATTCTGCTCATAGAAAGTCCAGAGCGCGCCCGTTCCCGGCTGAAACAGCGCGTTGACCTCCGCAAACGTTGCCTGAGTCTTGCTTTGTGGGTTGAAAGGGAATTTGCCGGTGACTGGAGAGAACTGGGCGCACAGCGCCTTGCCTGCGCCGTTCAATTGGGCGGGACCGGAGGCGGCGAGAATCGCCTCGGCGTTGCGGATGGGCGCGGTCAGCAGGTCGGCGGTGACCGCGTCCACGCGTCCCACCTGGTCCACCCGAAAAGTCTGCTGCAACTGCAGCGCCGATTGCCTGGCGGTCATCGCCGTGGAGCGCACCTGGTCCACGGTGGGCTTGTCATTGAGCCCACCTGGACTCTTGGCCCATTGATCCATAGCGCCCTGCAGTGCAATCAAACCATTCATGTAACCCTGATTGGCCTGGTTCACGAACAGCACCGCGTTGGGCAACACGACTGCCTGCACCGGCTGAAAGGCCCCGGCGATCTCGGGGTTGTCCACCGCGGTATGCGTCGAGACCAGGGATAACAGAGCCAGCAGCGGCGAAGCATTGCCACTGAGCAGCATCAGCTTACGCGCGGCATCTCCTGCTCCTGCATAGCGCAGCACCGCTGCCGCCCTCAGAAATTCACGCCACTGGGCGATAAAGTCGTTCTGATAACGCGTTCTGATCTCCTGTTCCAGCGCCGGGCGATCGAGACTGCCGTAGCTCTGGCTTCCCAGGACCCACTGCTCGCCGGCAAAGAAGCGGTCCGAATGCGCGATGGCATCCTGCATCATGACAAAGCCATTCTTGGTAAACGCGCCTTCGATCTCCTTGTTGTCCACAACTGCATTCTCCGAACCGGGAAACAGGGTCCGGAAGCGCAACGACTGATTCTTGTGGTCGGCTGCATCCAGCATCGAGCGGTAGATGCGCTCGACGGCGCCAAACTTCGCAAGATAGCCGCGTGCATGCTCGACGGCAGGGGTGTCGCTTGCCGACGAGTAGGGATTCTCTATGGCGAGCTCGCCGGCATAGAAATCGAACTGGTTCCTGACTAGGGCGCTGCGCTCGGGATCCAGCTCACGCCCTGCCAGGTACCGGCTCATCAGCACCGGCGGCAAGAACTGCGTTGTGCTTTTGTCATGATTCGAGGTGGTGATCAGGTACGCTTTGAGAGTGTCATAAGTAAACGAATAATTGTCGTCGGGTCCCGGCACGATGGGAAGCTTTTGCAGCTGCCTCACCATCGCTTGTTCGGCAGAAGCGAAGATCATCTGGTAAAAGCGCGCGAAGTAGATGCGCCGGACATCCCCCAGCATGGAATCTCCCACGTACAGGCCCCAACGCATATGCCAGGGCGCTCCCTCGCGCTGATATCTCTGCAGCAGCTCTACTTCTTGCCGTAACGCTTCGAGCCGCTGCAACTCACCCGGGCCAGGAAACTGGCCCTCCAGCTGCCGCACGCTCGATTCGACACCCAGCTTTGACACTTCCGCCTGCAAGCTTCGGTTCGCCACGAAAGAAATCAACCAGGCCAGGGCCAGAAGCAGGCAAACCGCGGCGGCCCCGGCCAACAACATCCGGCGCAGTGCGGAAACCTTCGTGCTCCGCTGGCTGAGGCCCAGGGCACTTCTGTCTTTCAACACGATGTCATGGAAAAGGTGTGCGAGAAAGACCCACTGCGGAACCTTCTTCTGGACGGGAACTCTTGCCGGAGCGACGGCCTGCGCAACTCCACGCCCTGGCGCCACGCTGAACATCCTGGTCGCGCCGGCATCAACCTCAGGGGACTGCGATACGGCTGCAGGCGCGGCTCGTGCCATATCATCCACCATGATGGCGCGCACACCGCAGAAATAGAATCCGCGCAGCACCGGACCGGCCCGCAACTGGCTCGGACGCCCCAGTTCCACCAGAAACTGCACCAACCCGCTGCGAAGCTTTCGCCATTCCCGCGGGAACTCGTAAACGCCGGCCAAGTTCTGCGGGTCCGCCTCGCGCGCCAGGAATTCAAGCCGCTTCTCCGCCAGCGAATAGAACAGGTCATCAAAGGCCTTGTCCAACCGCCTGGTTTCCTGGTCCGCGTACAAGCCCGAGGGTTGTAGTGAACGTAAGGGAAGAGTTGCGCCGAAGACTTGCCCGGCTTCCTCCCCGTTGAGGTTGCGAACATAGTCGGCAAAGAAAGAGATTCGGTCCAGTTTCGTGAAGAGCACGTAGAGCGGAAGGTTGATGCCCAATTCCTGCGAGAGTTCCTGCAGCCGCGCATTGAGGTTGCGCGCTGCGGCCGGCAGGGCGTCGCTCGCCCCAGGTTGAAGGAACGTCTCGCAGTCGAACGCAACCACAGCCGCGCGCGGCGCCTGGGCTCCTTTACCCACTGTGCTTGCCAGCCTGCCGGGTCGCAGTCGGCGGATCAGCCGCTTCCAGCGCCAGGGTTGGTTCAACAGCCCGCCTCCGGCATCGACAAAAAGCGCTTGCCGGGTGAACCACAGATTGACGGATTGGGTGGGAGCGATCGCCTGGTCACGATAGACCTGTCCGGCAATGAGTTCGGGATCAAGGCCGGAGTTGGCGATGATCGTAGTCTTGGTCGAGCCAGTTGGCCCGAGGATGTAGAGAAAGGGCAGCCGCTTGAAATCGACCTGCTTGGAGCTATGAATCCGGCGGAGCGCGTCCCGGATCAGTGCGTCCATTTCGTCGCCGGCGGCGCCTTGCTCCTGCTCATTGCCGGTGCCGGGACGCAGCACCTTGTAATACCACCAGAAAAACAGGCCGGCTCCCAGCAAGCCCAGCAGCCATAGCCCGCCGCGAAGTAGCCACAGATTGGATCCGGCAAGGTGCAGCCAGCTCCCGATGAACCATGCCAACAGCAGATAAGCGGTCAGGATGGCGATCACCCACTTGTTGACCATGTGCGACCCCCTTCTAGGGCAGCTGGTTGGCAAGCGTGTGCAGTTCGGTGATGCCGGAAATCAGACCTAACTTGAATATCCCGAAGAGCAGCATCGCCGTGATGAAAGATACGAGTGCCGTCCACCCCAGTCGCCGCGCCCAGCGGTCAATGCCTGGCGGAAGGCTCGCCTCGGGCGGTGGCGCCCAGTTCGGAGAGAGCGATGGAGAGCCACCCCGTACGCGCTGAATCTTTTGCTGCGCTTGCCCCATGAGAGTGCGCAATTCGCCCTTACTCGAGACCGCATAACGGCCCCGGTATCCCAGAAGCAAGCAGAGGTAAAACACCTCCAGCAGGTCGGCGGTCTGCCGCGAGTCGGCCCGCTCCAGCACCCGCTGCAGGTTCTCAAAGAAAGACTCGCCGGCAACATGGCCGCCAAACAGCTCTTCCTGCAAAGGCAGCCGGGGCCAGTCCGCGAATGCCGTTTGCCTGCAATTCAGCACGGACTCATCGACGAACGCGACTACCGCATAAAGTGCAAGTTGGACGTCGGCCTGCGGGTATCCGCGGGACATGGCGTCCTGTCCGGCTGCCTGCAGTGCCTGTCTGATCTGGGCGCGGAAGGTTTCGGCGCTGCTCACTGCCTGCCGGCCGAAGCGCACGCGCACGATTGCCGTGAGCACTTCCTGAAAGGCGAGCGCCAGGTTCCATACACGCTGATCTATGGCCGCTGACGATCCGCGGTAACTTGCGATGGGAGTAACGAGGTCGGACATAGCTCCCCCGATCAGTCGGTAACAGCCAAGAGTTCCAACTCCGGGTCGGTGATGTCGACAGGGACGTAGATCCCCACCGCTCTGGTCTGCACAATGTGCTCCCAGCACGGTCCGGCCTTGCTGATGGAGAAATATTGATACTCGGGTTTGGCGGCAACGGCGACTGGCGGCACCGGGAGATGTGTCAACGTAATCCCCGGCAACGCTCTCTTCACCAGCTCGGGCACGAACTTGGCCGAGCACAGTTTGACTACCGCCGGAGTTTTGCGAATAAGTTCCGCCTCGCCAAGCTTGGCATGGATGGCCAACAGCCAGCGCGAGGGTCCGAAGGCGCGTGCATCCGTGACTTCGCCTTGATAAAAATAGGGGGCTATCAACCGCAGCGGAATGGAGATTGCCTGCGCCGGAATCATAATCTCCAGATGCCGGCGGATGTGCTCGTCCAGGGCCTGAAAGCACCGGTCCAGATTCAGGTGATCGTAGGCCGGCAAGATGCGCGGGTGAGAATCCAGTCCAAAAGTGCAGATTGCGCCGGCCAGGCGCGACATCTCGCGAAACAGTTCCTCGGGGTGGCCACGCTTGCCAAAATACAGGTGACGGAGCGGCGCCAGTCCGGAGTTGATCGCGTGCAAGAACCAGAAGCTGGCAACGTCGCGCGCCGACATGCCCGCTTGAAACTTGCCGGTGCCCGGACGTACGCGAGTCAGCGTGGCGCTTTTGTCCTCCAGAACCTCGATTAAACGGCGAAGCATTGCCATCAGGCTGTCCGACGCGGTCAGCCGCAAACACGGCGGGATAAAACTCGCGTCGTATATGAAATGACCGGATGTGTCCCGCTTAATTCGCGCAACTGGCAGCACTTCCATCTCGTCCATGGCCTCGGTCTCAAACAACAGGCGCAGGTTCTTTCTTCCCAGCTGAACCGCCTTTTCGCTGTGGCCTGTGTTTTCATCACACACCGTTTCCGTCAGGGCTGAGAACCGCGTATTACCGTCGCGCTCCGCCTCAAAAGCACAGTTCTGCCCCTCGGCCTTCCGCTTCGCGATGCCGAGATAGGCCAGCAGATGGTCGCGCGTGGGCGGAAAAAAATCGCCGACATTTCGCGCTGCCGGAACCGCATCACACTCCGGCATATCGAACAGCAGGCCATCGCGAAACGCGCCGCGAGCATGCAGCACACTGACCGTGCCGTTGCGCAGAGCTTCGGCGTCTAACTGGTACCCGGCGAAGCCATATCCCTCATACCACAGTGTTTCGCTAGCAAAATGCAACGAGTCTTCGAAATACCGGTTCTGCACTTGAAAATGATGCGGCCCCAGGTACATGCCCTCCGACCAGACAACGCTGGAAAGGACTCTCATAGGCCACACAGCTGCGGGCAGATTTCTACCCTTCAATCATTACCTATTTTTCATCCGCTTCCCGCAAGAAATCAGTGGCAATGCTTGGGAATTACCGCAACTCCAGTCCCAAATCGGGACATCCCACGTCATCTGCGCCAGGCTCTTGATGGCCGCCTTGTTCCTTGGTCCGTTTATTCTGAGTTCAGACGGCAGGGCAGGTGTTGTGCGCTTGATAGCTGTCTGGCTCGGTGCTAGTCTGCGGGTGGGAACGATGATTATTGCGCCGCCAGGGCGCTTCAGGTCCGAATCTGCCAGCTGGAGGGTAGGCAGATGAGTGCATCTAATGCGGACCGCAAACTCGCCAAGTTACCGCCGCGAGATGAAGAGGAGAGGGGTTCATCGCGCGTTCCCGCCTCGGAAGCTGATCGAACGCCACCCGGCAGGTCCGGCTTAGATACCGGTGGCCCCGTTCATGCCAGCCCTTCGCTCGATGAGACAGGCGATCAGCCTGGCGAGTTCACCCGAAGGTTCGGCAAGCCCCGGGAGCCCGCCGGCGAAGGATCATCCAAATCCGCACCGGAGCCCAATTCGCACACCCACACAATTAAGGATTTTGCCCGCCTATTCCACTTTCCTTTGCGGGACAAGTCAACATCAGCGAGATCGGATTCACCCTCGTCTCCCGGCCGGGGTGAATTCAGCCAACGTTTTGGCGGTGGCGTTCCCAAAGCTTCCGCCACGCCCGCACCGAGCGGTGCCCAGAGTGCCCCGCAGGAAGGCCCAGGCACATTTACGAGAATGTTTTCCAAGCAAGGAGGGCGAGTTTCGGATTCGAAACAGACCAGTACTTTACCGAGCCAGGAAACCGCTGCGTTTCCCGCAGTGACTCCGGGTCCGGCAAGGCGTGAACCGGCGCTAGCCCCGTCTCCCATCAAAACAGAGGCAGGTGCTTTCACAAGAGTATTTGGAAAACCGTCCGCGGACCCGCTGGCCAAATCCCGTGAAGCACCTGGTGCGGCGCCGCTGCGTTCTTCTGCGCCACCTCCTCAAGCGGAGGGGGCAGGTGTTGGGCCGGCCATGGTCGAACCGCCGCCAAGCCCCAAGACTGAGGGTGCTACTCAAGTCTTCAAACAGGATCAAGGCGGTATTCCCGCGAGCGCGCCTCCGCTGCCCGCAGGGCCAAGCGCGTTTACCCAGATTATCTCCGGACCTGCAGGCAGGCCGCCGGTGTTTCCCGGCATCACTCCGTTGCCGGCGCAAGTCCCTGCCGTCGTTCCTCCTGCGGCGCCGCAAGTTACACCACCTGTGCTGGCAATTCCACAACCACCAGTTTTGGCGCCACTCCCCGTGCCACGGGTCACGCCACCCAAATTAAATGTGCCACCGCCAGAGGCTTTGCCGCGGAAGGTCAGTTGGATGCCCGTCATCATCGGGCTCAACGTGCTGTTTATTGCGACGGTGATTCTGATCCTGATCTTCGCTTTGAAGCGCTAGGCTCACTTCCGCAAGGGTATACACAACAAACATCCCGGCGCCCCGCCCGAGGGAATGCTCGCGCCCGTCTCTGTGCTTATTGCGCCTGCGGCAACAGAATGATGAGTTCCAATTGAGGATTCGGGAAGTCCGCAGGCACATAGGCCGCGAAGTTTCTGGCACGCTGCACCGCCTCCCACGCCACACCCGATTGGCTGATGCTGAAGTACTGGCAATTCAACTTAACCGGAATCGCGCTTGGGGGTGAAGGCAGATGCGTCAGCGGCATGCCTGGCAAAGCTTGCTTGATGAGGTGTTCGATGTGATTGGCCGAGCACAGCTTCACTAACTGTGGCGTCTTGCGGATCAGGTCGGCCTCTGGCAACTCAGCACTCATGGCCAGGTACATACGCGTGCCCTGCAGATAACGATCATCGGCAACAGCCGTGGCATAGATGAAGGGCTGAGTCGGCTTGAGTGGCAGCGACACGACATTCGTCGGCACCACTGTCTCTAACAGCGCGCGCAGTTGCTGGTCCAATTCCGCAAAGCATTTCCCAAGATTGTCGTGGTCATAGCCGGGCAGGTCGCACGGCTGTATAGTCACAGAAAATGTGGTGAGCGCGCCCGCCAATGACAACATGGTTGAATAGAGCTCTTCTGGGTGCCCTTTCTTGGTTTCGTGCAGGTGGCTGAACAACGGGAAGTGCGAGTTGATGGTATAGAGCAGCCAGAAATTCGCGATGTCGGTGGCGGTAAACTCGGCCAGTCCCTGGTTCTTCTGACGACGCGTAGCTGAGAGCTCCTTGCTCTTCGAGAAAAGGATCTCAACCATGCCGCGCAGAATTCCCAGCAGGCGATCGCTGCAACCGATGCTGAGCAAGGGGGGCACGAACCCGGGGTTGAGGCGGAACGTCCCCGCGCCCGTGCGCTCGACATTCGCCACTCGTAACTTCGAAACGCCTTCCAGGTTCTCGCCATCCACCAGAATGCGGAAGTTCTTGCGCGCCACCTGTACCGGCCGGTCGCCGATTCCGGTGTTCTCGTCGCGACACATTTCCAGGTCGGCCAAAAAGCGCGTACCGGCATGCCGTTGTGCCAGGGAAACGTTGAGCCCGCGTTGCCGATATTCGGGAATGGCCAGATAAACATCTAGCGTCTGCTGCCCCGGCTCAAAGAACTCAGCCAGATGTTTGGCTTCCGGCGCCGGGTCGGAGGCGGGAATGTCGAACAACAATCCCTCGGGAAAGATTCCTGATGCGCGCAACACAACAAATTGGCCGTCGCTGAGGTTCCGCTGGTCGACAGTGAGTTCACGAAAACCCCAGGGACAGAAGTTCAGCGCCTGCAGCTGGAAATACAGGTTATCTTCGATAAAGCGGTCCTGCAGTTGCAAGTGTTGTGGGGTGAGGAACGTACCCTTCGACCAAATCACGGGCTGCAATTGCTTCATGGCACACTCCTAGTCCCGCGACGTCGAAGCTTCCTGCCTCAGGCACCTTCGAGCCAGGGGGAAATGAATCCCCCCATGTCTGGTCGCGTGGCTCGCAACACCAAATTCTGGTTCCAAAACGGATTGTCCTGCCCCTGGGAGGCACACGTCAACGAACAAGAGGAATTCTGGAATGAGTGATCTCTGCTGAAATTCCTGATTCGGGAATCGGGATTCCAAAGATGCCGTTGCGGGGGCCCCTATTCCCTTGACTACCGTCCACAGCGGACACATTCTGTTGTTGGTTCCTAACCAAAAGGTTTTTTGGACGATTCACGCTTCGCGTTCGTGACAGTCTCCACTGGGCAAACCCACCTGGGAGCTCAGTGGATTGACTCCTCATTCCCGTCGTCGGCCTGTGCGACGGCCACCCCGCAGGGAGGGAGGTCTATGGCAAAGGAAAGCACCCAGCAAAAACTCAGCCGCGTGCGACCACCACGTGTGCATATCACTTACGATGTCGAAGTCGGCGACGCAATTCAGAACAAGGAACTCCCGTTCGTCATGGGTGTGCTCGGCGACTTCACCGGCCAACCCGAACAACCGCTGCCTAGATTCAAGGACAGAAAATTCGTCGAGATCACACCGGACAACTTCGATTCGGTGTTGCAAGGCATGGCGCCACACTTGTCGTTCGCCGTGGAAAACAAGCTCAGCGACGACCCCGAAGCCGGCCAACTGAAGGTCGAGCTGCGCTTCAAGACACTCGAGGACTTCGAGCCTGAGCAGGTTGCCAGGCAAGTCAAGCCGCTCAAGGACTTGCTGGAGTTGCGCACCAAACTGTCAGACCTGCGCGGAAGTCTGCAGGGCAACGACAAGCTCGACGAATTACTGATGGAGGCGGTTGGCAATACCGAAAAACTGGAGAAGCTGCGGAAAGAGCTAGGCCTGCCCGCAGGAACGGAGGTTGAACATGCCTGAGCCGCTCAAGCAGAGTGCAGCCGCTGTGGCCGAACCGGAACTGGAGAAGAGCTTGCTCGATCAGATTGTCGAGGAAGGGCGATTTGCCCGCGATGCCACTGCCGCGGAGCGGGGCAAGGACCTGGTCAAGCACTTCGTTACTCAGATTGTTGAAGGCGAGATGGCCCTCTCTCGCGACGCCGAGGCCACAATCAACGCCCGTATTGCTCAAATCGATCACTTGATTTCCATTCAACTGAACGAGATTCTGCACGAGTCTGTCTTTCAAAAACTGGAGGCCGGTTGGCGCGGCTTGAAGTATTTGCTGGATCGCTCTGAGACAAGCGATCAGCTGAAGATTAAGGTTTTGAATGTTAGCAAGAAAGAGTTGCTGCGCGATTTGCAACGCGCGCCGGAATTTGATCAGAGCGTGCTGTTCAAGAAAGTGTATGAAGAGGAATTCGGAGTCTTCGGCGGAGCGCCCTTTGCAGCCCTTATTGGTGACTACGAGGTGGGCAAGCACCCCGAAGACATGGAGCTCATAGAGAAGGTGGCGCAAGTCGCCTCCACGGCGCATGCTCCCTTCCTGACGGCGGCTTCACCGGAATTGCTTAACCTCTCCAGCTATACAGAACTGGGTGCTCCTCGCGACATCTCGAAGATTTTCGACACCACCGAGTACGCAAAGTGGAAGTCGTTCCGTGCCTCCGAGGACTCCCGCTATGTCGGGCTGTGTTTACCGCACATCCTGATGCGTCTGCCTTACGGCCGCGACACCAAGCCGGTGGAAGCTTTCTGTTACGAGGAAGGCGTCGACGGCTCGGACCACAGCAAGTACCTTTGGGGCAACGCCGCGTTTGCACTCGGTGCTCGCCTGACCGATGCCTTCGCCAAGTTCGGCTGGTGCGCCGCCATTCGCGGTGTCGAAGGTGGAGGGCTGGTCGAGGGCTTGCCGACTCACACCTTCCGTACGGACGAGGGCGATGTTGCCTTGAAGTGCCCCACGGAAATCGCCATCACCGATCGTCGCGAAAAGGAATTGGCCGACCAAGGGCTGGTTCCTCTGTTGCACTGCAAGAATACCGATTACGCCGCCTTCTTCAGCGTGCAATCGTGCCAGAAGCCGAAGGTTTACGACAAGGAAGCGGCCAACGCCAACGCGCGTCTTTCCGCGCAACTCCCGTACATTTTTGCTATGTCACGCTTCGCTCACTACTTGAAGGCAATGATGCGCGACAAGATCGGCAGTTTCCTGGCTCGCCAGGATTGCGAGCGGTTCCTGAATACCTGGATTGCCCAGTATGTCTGTGCTGACGACAACGCGACCCAGTCCGTTAAGGCGCAGTTGCCGTTACGCGAGGCCAAGATCGAAGTGCTGGAAGTGCCTGGGAAACCCGGCGTGTACCGGGCTGTTGCCTTCCTGAAACCTCACTTCCAGTTGGATGAACTCAGCGTCTCACTACGCCTGGTTGCGGAGCTTCCGCAGTCAGTACGCAAATAACCAGGATTGCCAGTCCCAGGCGAGCGTGGGCGGCACGCGCCGCTCCCGGCTATGCTTGGCCGTACGAAAAACTGGAGACTTCCACCTCAGGACGCGACAGCAACGAAGGAGGCTGCAATGGCTGCTGTGGATTATTTTCTCAAGATTGACACCATAAAAGGCGAGAGCAAGGACAAACAACACACCGACGAAATCCATCTTGAGTCGTGGTCTTTCGGGGAGAGCAACACGGGAACGTTTGCGACCGGCGGCGGCGGCGGAGCCGGCAAGGTGCACATGCAGGATTTTCATTTCGTGAAGGCAATTGACAAGGCTGGACCACAGCTGTTCGGCGCCTGCGCGACCGGCAAGCACATCCCCACCGCCGTGCTGACCTGCCGTAAGGCGGGAGGCACGCAGATGGAGTTCGTCAAAGTAACATTCAGCGATGTACTGATATCGAGCTACAACACATCTGGATCCGGTGGCGTCGATGTCCTCCCCACGGAAGAGATTTCCCTCAACTTTGCCAAGGTCAAATTCGAGTATCAGGAGCAGAAAGCGGACGGAACTCCCCTTGGCTGGATAAAGTCGGAGTTCGATCTGAAACGGATGGAGGCTGCTGCCTAACCCCGGGAAAAGGCCGAATCTATGACTGCGATTGAATTGTTTCGCGCCGGCAGACTGAGCGAGGCCATTCAGGTGCTTTCTGACCATGTCCGGCAGAACCCGCTGGACACGCGGGAGCGTACTTTCCTGTTTGAACTTCTTTGTTTTGCCGGCGAATTTGACCGAGGCGAGAAACAGCTCGAGATGCTTGCGCACGGCGGCCAACAGGCGGAACTGGGCGCGCTGCTGTATCGCGCCGCTCTCAGCGCCGAACGGGACCGGCAGCGCTTTTTCAGTGAGAAGGCATACCTGGAGCAAGCGGCGCTGCCTCCCGCAAAGCCGCGCGCGGGCACCTTCAACGGCAAGTCTTTCGGGGAGATCAGCGACGCCGACCCCCGCATCGGCGCGCGTCTCGAAGCATTTGTCGCGGGCCAATATCTGCAGGTCCGCTTCGAGCACATCGCCTCTCTCCAGATGCAAGCTCCCAAACGGCTGCGCGATCTGCTGTGGGCGCCAGTTATCGTCAAGAACGGTCCGGGCTTCAGGGGTCGCGATCTCGGCGAGGTGCTGGTGCCCGTGTTGTCACCATTTTCCTGGACGCACGCGGACGAGACTGTCCGTCTCGGACGCACCACCGTCTGGGAGGAAATCGAGGGCGCCGAGGTCCCCTTCGGCCAGAAAATGTTCCTCGTGGATGGCGAAGAAATACCTTGGCTGGAACTGAGAACGCTAGAGTTCACCGCGGCCGGAGAGCAGTCGGCTGCCGCGTGAGTATGAATGCTTATCAGCGATGAGTTGTTAGTTCCAATTCCGGGCACGAACCCTTGCGGCGTCAGCCTGCGGTACGACCCAGTTTACGACAGGATCAAGGAAGCTCGGCGCGAGGAAGACGACGTACCGCAGGGCGACTGGAAGATTGAGATCAAGAAGGCCGACTGGGCCCAGGTCCTGAAACTCTGTTCGGAGTCTCTAGCCAGCAAGAGCAAGGACCTGCAGTTGGCCGCGTGGTTGACCGAAGCCTTGATGCGGCGGGAAGGGTTCGCCGGCTTGCGCCAGGGACTCGGTTTGTGCCGCAACCTGCTCGAGCAGTTCTGGGAAAGCCTCTATCCCCAGCCCGAAGAAGACGATTTGGAGTTGCGTGCCGCTCCCCTTGACTGGGTCGGCGGCCGTCTCGCTCAGGAACTCAAGAACGTCCCGCTGACCACCACTGGACTCGACTGGTTCAAGTATAAGGAGTCGCGCGCGGTCGGATACGAAGAAGAGGCGAGTCAATCTGATGCCAAGCGTGAGGCACGCGCACAGGCAATCAGCGACGGCAAGATTACCGCTGAGGATTTCGACAAGGCGGTAGCCGCAAGTCCCAAAGCTTTCTTTGAGCAAAGCAGGGCTGATCTGGAGGGCTGCCTCGAGGCGCTCACCTCCCTGTCGCAGGTCTGCGATTCGCGTTTCGGAGACTTTCGGCCAAGTTTTGCCGCGCTGCGCGAGGCCCTCGAAGAAATCCAGCAGCTGACAAGAATGCTCTTGACCAAGAGGCTCGAACAGGAGCCTGAGCAGCGGGCGGCTGCCGACCAGTCAGTAGCAGGCGAACAGCCTACGGCGGGGATCGAAGCGGAAGGAGTTTCCGCTTTCGCGCGCGGGAAGAAAGAGCGTGCCGGAGAACCGGCGAGCCGCGATGACGCCTATGACTTGGTGATCGCGGTTGCCCGCTTCCTGCGAAAAGAAGATTTGAGGAACGTTGTCCCTTATCTGTTGCTTCGCGCCTTGCGTTGGGGGGAGGTCCGCGCCAGCGGCAGCGAGCTCGATACGGGCATCCTCGAAGCGCCGCCTACCGAAATTCGTACCCAGATCAAGAAACTGGCCAGCGAAGGTAGCTGGGAACCGTTGCTAGACCTGGCAGAAGAGGCCATGGCTCGGCCGTGCGGGCGAGGATGGCTTGACCTGCAGCGATACATCTGCAAAGCGTGCGAGGAAGCGGGCTGCGAGAACGCCAGGAATGCGGTCGTTGCCGAACTGAAGGGGCTGCTGACCGACTACCCCAACCTGCCGAAGGCTATGCTGCTGGATGACACGCCTACCGCCAATGCGGAGACGCAGGCATGGCTGGAGACGATACTCCCTCCAGAAATTGAATCAGCGCGGGAAGAAGGTCGGGGTGCGGAAACCGAGCGACGGGAACCCTTACCCGAGGTCGCCCAAGCTGAAACCAGAGCCGAGCCTGAACCGGACGCTTTGGAACTGGCGAAGCGAGCTAAGCGCGAGGGCCGCGCCAACGAAGCTATCGAGATCCTGAGCCGAGAAATCGCCCGCGAGCAGTGCGGGCGTGCGCGCTTTCAGGCAAAGCTGCAGTTGGCTGATTTTTGTCTTTCTTCTGGATACGAATCGGTGGCGCACCCGGTGCTCGAAGAATTAGCGGCGGAGATCGAGCAACGAAAGCTGGAGGAATGGGAACCGCCGGCGACGCTGGCGCATGCCCTGGTGTTGCTCTTCCGCTGCCTGGACAAGCTTAAGCAGGAAGAGCGGAAACAGAAGGTGTATGCGCAGATCTGTCGCCTCGATCCCGTACAGGCGATAGGTTTGCATCGTTAGAGCTTGGCTTTGGCGTGTGAGCCGGGGGCAGATGTATGGGCCGTTTCGAAGCGGAACCGATCATTGCGCAATCGCTACTGGACCGGCTCACGGACGAGGACCCGGCGACCAGCACGGATCCGCCATCGACACGCGCCCAGTCATTCCGCCAGTTCAAGGCGGCACTGCGCCGTGACCTCGAGGCCCTGCTCAATACCCGCCAGACCCCGCGTCCGGCGCCGGACGGTTTCCCGGAGCTTGCCCGCTCGCTTTACAACTATGGTCTCCCCGATATCGCGTCGATTTCGCCTGGCTCCTCGGACCAGGTCTCGCGCCTGCTCGCCTTGGTGGAGGAGGCGGTGATGAAGTTCGAGCCACGCTTGACGCAGGTGCGGGTGATTCCCGAGTCGGCGCGAGGCAACGTGCGCTTGCTCCGCTTCCGCATAGAAGGTCTGGCCCGTACCGATCCCGCGCCTGAACGAGTGAGCTTCGATACGGTGCTGGAACTGACTCGGGGCGAGTACGAGGTGAAATGAACGAGTTGTCGGGAGGGTTTAGGCCGCCGCCGTCAGCTGAGGTTAAAGGCCGTCAAGACCAGCGCACAGCGCTGAGCATTCTGTATGCGTGAAGAACTGCTGGCCTATTACGAGCGCGAACTGACCTACCTCCGTCAGATGGGGGCAGAGTTTGCCCAGAAATACCCCAAAATTGCCTCGCGCCTGTTGCTGGAGCCCGACCGCTGTCAGGATCCGCACGTAGAGCGCTTGCTCGAGGCTTTCGCCTTTCTGGCGGCGCGCGTGCATCTTCACGTGGACGACGATTTCCCCGAAATTACCAGCACTCTGCTTGGCATCCTCTACCCCCATTACGTCCGACCGGTGCCTTCCATGTCGGTGGTGCAGTTTCACATGGATCCAGAGCAGGGCAAGCTCTCGACAGGGCTGACGATTCCACGCGCCTCACTGCTCTATTCCCCCGAAGTCGAAGGAGTGCCCTGCAAATTTCTTACCTGCTACGAGGCAACGCTGTGGCCGATGAGCATCTCGGAGGCCGGTTGGTGTACGCCCGACCGCTTGACGCCGCCGCTGAAAGCACCGGACGCTGTGGCTGCCATTCGTCTTGTGCTTCAGTGTCTACCGGACGTCAGCTTCGACAAGCTGGAGATGAAATCCCTGCGCTTTCATCTCAACGGTGAAAGCAACCTGGTGCACACCTTGTACGAGCTGCTGTGCAATAACTGCAGCCAGATTCTGCTGCGTGATCCTGCTCCTCGCTCGCGCAAGAACCCTGTCCTGCTTGCGCCGGAAGTGCTCCGTCCCATGGGCTTCAACGAGGACGAAGCCTTGCTGCCTTATCCCCGGCGCTCGTTCTCTGGCTACCGTTTGCTGCAAGAGTACTTTACTTTCCCGGAGAAGTTTTTCTTCTTTGAGTTAGGCGGGTTGGATGCGCTCGGAGCCGCCGGCTTCGGCGACAAGGTCGAGATTGTCTTTCTCATCGATCGCTTCGAGCACAGCGACCGAATGCAAATGTTGGAGGTGGGCGTCACTCCCCAAGCATTTCGCCTTGGCTGCACGCCCATCGTCAACCTGTTTCCGCAAACTGCCGAGCCCATCCTGTTCGACCAAACGAAGTACGAATACCCTGTCGTGCCTGACGTGCGCCGCCAGTCTGCGATGGAAGTTTTCTCGGTTGATACCGTGGTGGGTACGAATCCGCGCACGCGGGATGTAGTGGAATATGCCCCTTTCTACGCATTCCGCCACACGCATGGTGGCAGCGGCAAAAAGCCACAAGCATTTTGGCAGGCGGCACGGAGAACTCCCGGCATCTCGGCGGAGGAACGCAGCGATGTCTACCTGTCCTTCGTGGATCTGAGCGGCCGGCTCGCGGACCCTGAGGCCGACACCTTCACGGTGCACTGCACCTGCACCAACTACACGCTGCCTTCACGGCTGCCTTTCGGTAACGAGGCTGGCGACTTTGAACTGGAAGGCATGTCCGCCATCCGTAAGATTGTCGCTTTGCGCAAGCTGACGCCCACCCTGCGGCCACCCACCGGCAAAGGCGCGTTGTGGAGACTGATCTCACACCTGTCGCTCAATTACCTTTCCCTGGTGGACGAAGGTAAGGACGCGCTGCAACAGATTCTCGACCTCTACAACTTTTCTGATTCGGTATATCTGCGAAACCAGATCGCGGGCGTGAGCAAGGTGCACAGCACGCGCCACTTTGCCAACGTGGTGACGGACCATGGCGTGACTTCGGCGCGCGGCACACGAATTGCACTCGAGCTCGACGAAGAGCAATTTGTTGGCGGTGGCGTGTATTTGTTTGCCAGCGTACTCGAGCACTTTTTGGGTAGTTACGTCTCCATGAATAGTTTCAGCCAACTGGTGGCAACCACACTGCAGCGGAAGGAGATCTTGAAGGAATGGCCACCGCGTGCAGGGCGAGCAGTACTGATTTAGAACGCGAAGGGTTGAAGGAGTTCGTGGAGCGGGGGCCTTTTCGCTTCCACTTCTTTCAAGCTGTGCGCTTGCTGGAGCGCTTCGCGCCGCGGCGCGCCAGTGTAGGCGAGTTCGTGCCGCCAGATCAAGAAGTAGCTCGCTTTTCTGCGTATCAGACCACCTGTTTTCCCGCCAGTGAGATCCAGACGCTGACCGTTTCCGAGGATCATCCTGCGGCTATGGCTGTCAACTTCATGGGCATGACCGGACCGGAGGGCGTACTCGCGCTGCACTACACCGAATACGTGCTGCAGCGCATGCGCAGCAAGGACTACGCCTTGCGGGATTTTCTCGACATCTTCAACCACCGGGCCATTTCGCTCTTTTATCAGGCCTGGAAAAAATATCGTTTGGGAGTGGCATACGAACGAGGCGGCCAGGATTGCCTCTCGCAATACCTGCTGGCGATCATTGGCTTGGGCACACCCGGGTTGCCGCGCCGGCAGACTGTTTCTGATGAGTCTCTGGTCTATTATGCCGGACTCCTTGCGCAACGGCCCCGCTCGGCGGCCGCGCTGCAGCAGATTCTCACCGATTACTTCGAGGTACCGGTGGAAATCGAACAGTTTGCCGGGTCGTGGTACAGACTCGATCGCAACAGCCAAACCTGTCTGGGAGAGAAACACCGCTGCACCGAGATCCTCGGCTTCGGCAGCGTGCTGGGGGATGAAGTCTGGGACCAGCAGTCGTTGGTGCGCATCAAGCTGGGTCCGCTGACCCTTTCACAGTACCTGGATTTTCTGCCGTCCGGCGCCGCCTGGGAGCCGCTGCGTTCGCTGGTCAAGTTCTATTTCAATGATGAGCTCGATTTCGAGGTGCAACTGATATTGAAGCGCGAAGAGACACCGGGTTGTGAGCTGGGCTCTGACACCCATACGGCGCCACGCCTGGGATGGGTCACGTGGGTAAAAACAGCTGCGCTCGAACGCGATCCGAGTGAAACCGTGCTTCGGCTCTGATTGGGTTCGCCCCTCCAGAGCTGGGCGTGGAGAACAAGTGCGGCGCACGCATACTGCGCCCGAGTTCCGGGAATGGAGGAAGTATGACATTCGACTACAGGTCGCTGATTGCGAAACTGAATGCGCCAACCCGCGAGGTGGTGGAAGCGGCACTGGGACTCTGTGTCTCCCGTACAAACTACGAGGCCGAGATTGCTCACTTCCTGCTGAAGGGCCTGGAACGCGATGACACGGACCTTCCACGGATCACCAAGGCATTTGGTCTCAGTCGTCCCATTCTGATCGGCGATTTGAACCACGCCATCGACTTGCTGAAACGAGGCAGCGGAAGCCGGCCGGCGCTCAGCCCGGCCCTGCTGCAGATGATGCGTGAAGCATGGCTGGTCGGGTCCCTCAGCTTCGGGGCAGCGCAAATCCGCATGGGGTTTGCGGTGCTGGCCCTGGTGACGAATGAGGAACTATCACGCCTGGTCCGCGAAATGAGCCGGGAGTTCCAGAAGATTAATGGAGAGACGTTGCGGAAGGATTTCTACGCCATCGTAGCCGGGTCGGCGGAGGAGCTCGCAACCCGGTCGATGCTCGCGGGTGCCCCGGGTGCGGGTGAGGTCCAGCCTGGTGCACGTCCTGGCAGCAAGACGCCGCACCTCGATCAATACACGGTTGAGCTGAACGAAAAAGTAAAGCAGGGCAAGATCGATCCGGTCCTCGGCCGCGATCACGAGATTCGCAAAGTTATCGACATCCTCATGCGTCGTCGCCAGAACAATCCCATTCTTACCGGCGAAGCGGGGGTGGGTAAGACCGCGGTGGTCGAGGGCTTTGCCCACCGTGTCGTGGCTGGCGATGTTCCCGAGCCACTCAAGAAAGTGCAAATCCGCACGCTCGATCTGGCTCTGCTGCAGGCGGGCGCAGGTGTTAAGGGTGAATTCGAGAATCGCTTGAAGGGAATCATCGAAGAGTGCAAGGCCTCGCCGGTGCCAATCATACTGTTCATCGACGAAGCGCACACCATGATCGGCGCCGGCGGTTCTGCGGGACAGGGAGATGCGGCGCAACTGCTCAAGCCGGCCCTGGCTCGTGGCGAGTTGCGGACCATCGCCGCCACGACCTGGGGTGAGTACAAGAAATTCTTCGAAAAAGACGCTGCTCTCGCGCGGCGTTTTCAGGTCGTCAAGATCGATGAACCCAGCATTGAGCAATGCCAGGTGATGCTGCGCGGAATCATTGCCAACATGGAACAGCACCATGATCTCCGCATTCTTGATGAGGGCATTAACGCTGCGGTGAAACTCTCCGCACGCTATCTGGCGGGACGCCAGCTGCCTGACAAGGCGGTCAGCGTGCTCGATACGGCGTGTGCAAGATTGGCGTTGGGACAGGCGGCAAAGCCGGGCCTGATCGAAGACTTGGAACGCAGGATCGACGATCTTGCTACCCAGCAACGCATTCTGGAACGGGAAGCCGCGCTCGGCGCTGACCATCACGAACGGTTGGAAAACATCGCCGTCAGGAAGTGCGCGCTCGAGGTGCAATTGGGAGAAATCAGTGGCCGCTGGGAGAAGGAGAAGGAACTCGTCGGCAAGATTCGCGAACTGCAAAAGAAGATTGAAAATCCGCCGGCGGAGCCTGTGCCGATCGTGCCGGCCGCCGAATCGGCCACCACAACCATGCCGGGAATCATGCTGGGACCAGTTGCTGCCGGCGGCACCGGCGATGCCAACGCGCTCCGATCGCAACTGCTCGAAGCGGAACACGAGCTCAAGACCGTGCAGGGCGACGAGCCACTGATGGGCGTTCACGTGGATCGGCAGGTCGTCAGCGAGGTGATTGCCGATTGGACTGGCATCCCGGTGGGGAAGATGGTGAAGGACGAAATTGCCACCGTACTGCATTTGGACGAGCGCTTGCGGGCACGCATAATCGGCCAAAACCATGCGCTTCGAGCCATTGGACAGCGCATCGTAACTTCCCGTGCCAGCCTCGATGATCCCGTCAAGCCGATTGGCGTTTTCCTGTTGATCGGACCGAGCGGAGTAGGGAAGACCGAGACCGCGCTTGCGCTCAGCGACCTGTTGTATGGGGGCGAGCGCAACCTGATCACCATCAATATGTCAGAGTTCCAGGAAGCCCACACCGGCTCGACCTTGAAGGGGTCGCCTCCGGGATATGTCGGCTACGGCGAAGGCGGCGTGCTTACCGAAGCCGTGCGCCGGCGCCCCTATTCTGTCGTGCTCCTCGATGAGGTCGAGAAAGCCCACCCCGACGTACTGGAACTGTTCTACCAGGTCTTCGACAAAGGCCGGATGGAAGACGGTGAAGGGCGGGAGATCGACTTCAGAAACACCATCATCATTCTGACGACCAATGCCTGCACCGATTCCATGGTGAAGCTTTGCGCCGATCCAGAAACGACGCCCGCACCAAGCGCGCTCATCAACGCGATTAAGCCTGACTTGAACAAGCTGTTCAAGCCGGCGCTGCTCGGGCGCTTGCTGGTGGTGCCCTTCTACCCCATTCGCGATGAGTCTCTGCGCAAGATCATTTTGCTAAAGCTCAGCCGCATCCAAGCCCGTCTGCTGGAGAACCACGGAATCGCACTTCACTTGAATGATGCTCTCATCGCGGAGATTGCCCGTCGCTGCACCGAGGTGGAGAGCGGGGCGCGCAATGTCGACAACATCTTGACCAACACACTTCTGCCAGACATTTCGCGTCAGCTATTGGAACAGATGGCGGAAGGAGTAAAGGTGAATGCCATTCGGGTGGGTCTCAGTCCGATCGGCGAGTTCACCTACGACTTCGAAACTGCGCCGGTGGAGAGGGCTGCGGTTGCCGCAGTGGCCTAGCATGTTCGCGGCGGCGCGGCCCACTGCGCTTCAAGAAGCGGGTGCTCTATGGCAACTACGCAACTCACACAGGAAGGGCGGCTGCTCAATCTGCAGACGATCGCCGGGAAAGACGTTTTGGTCATCAATGGCCTCACTGGGTCGGAGAGCATTTCCAGCCCGTTTTGCTATCGTCTGGAGCTGTTGGCGGAAGTCGGTCGAAAAGTGGACGTGAAGCAACTCCTCGGCTCGCCAGCGACCATCAAGATGCTGGTGCCCGGGGGAGGCTCCCGCATCGTCAACGGCGTGATTGGCCGGATCGGGCAGGTCGCAGGCAGAGAGCAGCGCATGGTCCGCCTTGAGGCGGAAATCTATCCCTGGCTGTGGCTGCTGACGCGCAAGTCCGGCTGCCGTATCTTCCAGGATAAGACTGTGCTGGAAATTCTCAGGCAGGTCTTCGATGAGGCGCGCAGCATCTACCCCGACGTCTCTTACCGCGATGCGACGACCGGCACCTATACCAAGCTGGATTATTGCGTGCAGTACCGTGAAACCGACTTCAACTTTGTCTCCCGCCTCATGGAGCGGGACGGAATCTTCTATTTCTTTGAACACGATGAGAAGAAGCACACCCTGGTTTTCGCCGACGCCAACTCCGCCATTCAACCTTGCCCCGGCAAGTCCACGTTTCGCTTCATGCCGCAAGCCGGGGAAGGCGAGCGCGAGGAGGTCATCAGCAGCTGGCTAGCTGAGCAGGAGCTGCGCCCCGGCAAGTACCGCCTGCGCGACTATCACTTCGAATTGCCGTCCCGCTCTCTGGAGGTATCCGAGGGCAGCACGATCAAGGCTGGCCGTAACGATCGGCTCGAGATCTATGACTACCCGGGAGAGTACGCCGAGCGCTTTAACCGGGAAAATCGAAGCAGTGGCGCCCAGAGCGAAGGCACCAAGCTGGTGCGCACCCGCATGGAAGAGCAGGAATATCCTGCCGTCACCTTTCACGGTGAATCGGATGCGCGGCAACTGGTTACTGGTTACCGCTTCACCCTGAATACCCAGAACAAGCATCCGGAATGGGACGGCGATTACGTCGTTACTTCGGTGTCGGCGTCCTGCTCACAGAGCCCCGATTATCTCTCCAATCAGGAAACTGGCGACGGATACCGTTGCAACTTCAACGCAGTCAAGACAAGCACACCAGTCCGCCCGATTCGGGCTACCCCCAAGCCTCTGGTGCAGGGTCCGCAGACTGCGGTGGTCGTGGGCAAGAGTGGAGAGGAAATATGGACTGATAAGTACGGTCGCGTGAAGGTTCAGTTTTTCTGGGACCGCGAAGGCAAGAAAGATGAGAACAGCTCCTGCTGGGTGCGGGTGTCGCAGCCCTGGGCTGGCAAGGGCTGGGGCTCGATCTGGATCCCACGCATCGGCCAGGAAGTCATCGTAGATTTCCTCGAAGGCGACCCTGACCAACCGATCATCACCGGGCGCGTCTACAACGCCGCCGAAATGCCGCCCTACAACTTGCCTGGCCACCACACGGTCAGCACGTTCATGTCCCGCAGCTCGAAGAGTGGTGGCAGCGGCAACTACAACGAAATCCGCTTCGAAGACAACAAAGGCAAGGAACAGATCTTCGTAAATGCCGAACGGGACATGGATCTGCGCGTGGAGAAGGATTCGCGCGAGTTCATCGGGGCCAACCGTCACTTGATCGTGACCACCGACCAAATCGAGCAGGTGCAAGGCGACAAACACGGTCACGTGCAAGGCAATCATCTGGAACAGATCGATGGCAAGATGTCGTTGCAGGTCGGCCAGTCGATCGAAGAACAGGTTGGAACCAAGCGGGCCACCGATGCGGGCCAGGAAATCCATCTCAAGGCAGGAATGAAGGTCATCATCGAAGCGGGAGCCCAGGTGTCTCTGAAGGGCCCGGGAGGCTTTGTGGATATTGGACCCGGCGGGGTCACCATTCAGGGAACGATGGTCCTCATTAATAGCGGCGGCGCAGCAGGGGTCGGCAGCGGCGCCAGTCCACAAAACCCGAAGGCCCCCGACAAAGCCGACGACGGCAGCAAGTTCGACAAACTGTAGTAGGAGTGCAAGCGATGCCTCCGGCAGCGCGCATCACCGATCTGACGAGTCACCCGCTACCGGGTCCGCTGACTCCGGGCCCGGGAAGCCCGAACGTGCTGATCGGCGGATTGCCGGCCTGGCGGGGAGTCAATGCGGCGGCAGCCGCAGCCTTGTCAGCCGCGAAGCAAGCCGCGGATATCGCCATCAAGGCTGCCGAAGCCGCCACCGTCGCGGCGGCAGGCACGCCGGGTGCACCCGCCGCCTACGCCGCGGAGCAGAGTCTCAAGACTTCAACCGGCCAGGCCGTGGGAGCTGCCATCAGCGCCGCAGCCGCCGGCGCTGACATCCACTCCTGTCTCACGCCGGCGCCGGTCCCTCCTCATGGCCCCGGAGTGGTAATTGACGGC
>Ga0335070_10000426_pt1 | contig 46959 bp, 34 predicted proteins | sample Lox_Sample_13_FD_206722 | JGI IMG/M metagenome (GOLD analysis project Ga0335070, IMG submission 206722) | Soil microbial communities from Loxahatchee National Wildlife Refuge, Florida, United States - Lox_Sample_1.3 | ecosystem: Environmental > Terrestrial > Soil > Wetlands | place: USA... | reverse complement strand
ACGGCCTCGTCCGGTCTGGCGAAGCGCGCGTCGGCGGGGTCGAAGCCCGAGAGTGCAGCCTGCGGGCGGCCGTCGCGCTCGACGACGAGGAAGATGCTCCAGTGCCACCACGAGGGCGGCTCGGCGACGAAGAGCTGCTCCAGGTAGTCGAGGCGATCGCTCTCGCTCTGCGGGATCAGCAGATCCCAGAAGCCGCGCTCGAGGTGCGAGCGCGCGGAAGCCAGCGCGACCCACGCCAGGAAGCGCGCGTCCTCGGGGCGGGCGGGTCGAATCGCGGGCGCCACGTCCCCAAGCACATCACCGCCCCGCGCCGTTGGCAAGTCGGCCCTCGCTGGCCGACAATCGCTGCGTGGCGCTCGAGCCCCTGGAGCTGCATCCGCTGAATCGGGACTTCCAGTGGGCGGTACCCGCCGGCCCCTTCCGGCTCGTCACGGCCGACCAGGCGCGCTGCTTCGACGAGCAAGGCGGCTTCGTGCTCGCGGACGCGCTCGACGCGGCGACCGTGCGCGCGCTGGTGGACGCGATCGACCCGTTCGAGGCGCAGGTCGAGTCGTTCCTCGGTGGGCTCCCCGAGCGCAAGCTCTTCATCGCGCGGGCCGGCGAGATCACGTTCTCGACGCATCTGGTGCTGCGCTCCGAGGTGGCGCGCGCCTTCTGCGCGTCGCCGCTGTTCCAGGACCTCGTGCACGACGTGGTCGGACCCGACGTGCGTCTCTACTGGGACCAAGCGGTGTACAAGAAGCCGGGCGCCGAGCGGGACTTCCCGTGGCACCAGGACAACGGCTACACCTTCGTCCGCCCGCAGCAGTACCTGACCTGCTGGGTGGCGCTCACCGACGCGACGCCGGAGAACGGCTGTCCCTGGATCGCTTCGGGCCTGCACCGGCGCGGCACGCTGCGCCACTGGATGACCGACACGGGATGGCGTTGCCTCGAGGACGCGCCGGGCGCGATCCCCTGCCCGCTGCGCGCCGGCAGCATCGCCGTGTTCTCGAGCCTGACGCCGCACCGCACCGGGCCGAACCGCAGCGACGCCGTGCGCAAGGCCTACATCGTGCAGTTCGCGCCCGACGGCGCGCGCGTGATGGTGGAGGGCGTGGGCGGGCGCCCCGAGCCCGCCGGCCGCTGCGACGATCCGCGCCGCCAGTTCCCGCTGCTGCTGGGCGGCGAGCGCGTCGGCGGCAGGACGGCCGCATGAGCGCACCCGACCTCGCCCGCCTCGCCCGGCACTGGAACTGCACGCTCACGGTGACCGGGCGCAGATCCGGCCAGCCGCGCAGCGTGACGATCTGGTTCGCGCCGGGGCGGGACTGCATCTACCTGACCGGTGGGCCCGAGGGGCCGCAGTGGTACCGCAATGCGCGCGCGAACCCCGACGTCGCCCTGCAGATCGGAGCGACGCGGCTGCGCGGCCGTGCGCGCGTGGTGGACGACGCGGCCGAAGCGGCTGCGATCCGGCGCCGCTTCACCGATCGCTACCTGCTGGCGCGCGTGTCGCGGCTCTTCGGCGGCTACACGCGCTCGGTCGCGGTCGCGGTGGAGCAGCTCGCCCCGGCCTGAGCGAGGGCGACGCGGGGAGCCGGCTGCCGCGGCGTCGGGCTACACTGGGGTGCATGCGGCGCAGCGCGCCGCGCAGCAACAGACGGGAGCTCCCATGAGCACGACGAGCCAGCCCGCCCCCGGGCCTCACTCCGACCCCCCCGACCTGGTGGCGCGCCTGCGCGCGGGCTTCGAGTCGGGATGCACGCGCCCGGCTGCGTGGCGACTCGAGCAGCTCGAACGCATCGCGGCGCTGCTGCGCGAGAACGCCGGCGCCTTCACGGCGGCGCTGCAGGCGGACCTGCGCAAGCCCGACATCGAGGCGTGGGCGACCGACATCGGCTCCGTGGTCGGCGAGGTCGAGCTGATCCGCAAGAAGCTGCGGGCATGGATGAAGCCCGAGCGCATCTCGACGCCGCTCAAGCTGCGGCCCGGCTCTTCGTTCATCGTGCGCGACCCGCTCGGGGTCGTGCTGATCATCGCTCCCTGGAACTACCCCGTGCAGCTCGCGCTGGCGCCGCTCGCGGCGGCGATCGCCGCGGGCAACTGCGCGGTGCTGAAGCCGTCCGAGCTGACGCCGCGCGTCTCCGCCGAGCTCGCGCGCCTGGTGCCGAGGTACCTCGACCCGCGCTGCGTCGCGGTGGTCGAAGGCGGCGTGCCGGAGACGACCGCGCTGCTCGCCGAGCGCTGGGACCACATCTTCTACACCGGGAACGGCCGCGTCGGCCGCGTCGTGATGCAGGCGGCGGCGAGGCACCTGACGCCCGTCACGCTGGAGCTCGGCGGCAAGAGCCCCTGCATCGTCGACGCCGATGCCGATCTCGAGATCGCGGCGCGGCGCATCACCTGGGGCAAGTTCCTGAACGCCGGCCAGACCTGCGTCGCGCCCGACTATCTGCTCGTGCACGAGTCGCGCGAGGCCGAGCTGCTCGAGCTGCTCGCGAAGAATCTCCGCGAGTTCTACGGCGCCGATCCGCAGCGCAGCCCCGATCTCGCGCGGATCGTCTCCGACGCGCACCTCGATCGCCTCGCCAAGCTGCTCGAGAGCGGCCAGGTGGTGGTGGGAGGTCGCGTCGACCGCAACGACCGCTACGTTGCGCCCACCCTGCTGCGCAACGTGTCGCCCGACTCTCCGGTGATGCAGGAGGAGATCTTCGGGCCGATCCTGCCGGTGCTGAGCGTCCCGAGCATGGAAGCGGCGATCGCGTTCGTGAACGCGCGCCCCAAGCCGCTCGCGCTCTACCTCTTCACGCGCAGCCAGGCGGTCGAAGACGCCGTGCTGTCGCGCACCAGCGCCGGCGGCGCCTGCGTCAACGCGGTGCTCTGGCATCTCGGCAATCCGGCGCTGCCCTTCGGCGGCGTCGGCGAGAGCGGCACCGGCGCCTACCACGGGCGGCACGGCTTCGAGGCCTTCAGCCACCGCAAGGGCGTGGTGAAGAGGAGCACGCGGGCGGACTTCAAGCTCGCCTACCCGCCCTATACCAGGCTGAAGAAGGCGCTGCTGCGGCGCTTCGTGTAGGCGCGCCCGCGTGCCCGGGCACCGCGGACCGTCATCGCGCGCGCTGCTGCGCTATCTGCGCTTCCATCTGCCCGGGCTGCTGCTCGTCGCGGGCGCGCTGGCGGCCGCGGTGCGCGCGTGGGGACTCTCGGTCGGCCTCGCCGCCGCCGGGGTCGCGCTCTGGCTGCTGAAGGACGCGCTGCTCTACCCGGCGCTGCGCCGGGCCTACGAGCCGGACGGGAGCGGCCCGCCGCCGCGGCCGGTCGGCGAGCTCGGCGTCGCCGTCGACGAGGGCTGGATCCGCGTCGGACCCGAGCTGTGGCGCGGGCGGCCCGCGGCCGGCGCCGCGCCGATCGCGCCCGGCGCGCGCGTGCGCGTCGTCGCGGTGCGCGGGCTCACGCTCGAGGTCGAGCCCGCCGACCCGACCCCCTAGCCAGCCGCCGCGCCTGGAGCATCGCGCCCGCGGAGCGGGCGCGCGCAGCGACCTGACTCCGTCACCTCCGAGGCAAGGCGATCGCCCGCAGCATCGGCCAGCGCCCGCGGAGCGGGCGCGCGCAGCGAGCGCAGCGAGCGCAGCGAGCGAAGTCAACAGCTCGCCGGCTTGCTCGCCAGGATCTGCAGCAGCAGCTGGACCAGCTCCTGCGGCGGCGCCACGTCGGGCTCCTCGACGGAGTCCTTCAGGTTCTCGAAGCGCAGCAGGTCGAGCTTCTGGTACTCGGCGCGCACGCGCGGCGTCAGCAGTCCGAGCCGCTTCAGGTTGGGGACGATCTTCGAGAACAGCATCTGCCGGAAGCCGCGCATGAAGGGCGTCTCGAGCGCCCAGGGCATCCAGACTCCGAGATCCCAGCCGAGCCGCTCGAAGACCGGCTGCATCAGCAGCCGCTCGCGCATCAGGTGGGTGGCCTCGATCACGAACTCCTCGCGCTGGCGCAGCTGTCCTTCGTCCATGTCCCGGTAGACCTCCTCGAGGGAGATCACGCCGAACGCCACGTGCCGCGACTCGTCGGCCATGATGCGGCTCGTGATGTCCACGATCAGCGGCTCCTCGGCCATCATCATCTTCTGGAGCCCGAAGGCGGCCAGCGCGAGTCCCTCGACCATGATCTGCATGCCGAGGTAGGTGAGGTCCCATCGCGAATCGACGAGGATGTCGTCGAGGAGCTGACCGAGGCTCGGGTGGATCTCGTAGGAGATGCCGAGCTTCTCGGTCAGGTAGCGGTGATACACCTCGACGTGCCGGGCCTCGTCGGCGACCTGGTTGGCCGCGTAGAACTTCGCCTCGGCCCACGGCACCGTCTCCACGATCTTCGCGGTCGCGAGCAGCGCGCCCTGCTCGCCGTGCAGGAACTGCGAGAGCATGAACGCGTTCATGTGCAGGTTGAGCTCGAGCGCCTCGCGCTCGCCGAGCGGCCTCGGCGGGTTCAGGAACTGGTTGATCGCGCCACCGCCTCCCGCCGCCTCGCGCTGCGACATCAGCTTCTCGATGTCGACGTCGGCCGCCCAGTCGAGCTCGCTGGCGTTCCAGGTGGCCGCCTTGCCCTTCTCGTAGAGCTCGAGGAGCTTCTGGCGCTTCAGCTCGTAGTGCCAGTCGAAGACCGCATCGATGGTCGCGTGGACGTGCTGGTATTCGCCGACCGCGGGGATCGGGAGCGGGTTGTGCTGGGGGTACTTCATGCGGTCCTCCGGGTGGCTTCCCGTACGTCGAGATATCCGAGGAAGTTGCGCGCGAGCTCTTCGGCGGCTTCCTCGTCGGAGAGCTGCGCGAACGCGTGGCTCGGGTCGGCAAACAGCGCGCCCGCCACCATCGAGCCGAAGACGATGCCGACGGCGAGCCGGACGGCGCGCTCGGGCTGCGGATGGCGCAGCGCATCGGGTCGCGTGAGCAGCAGCGCCCCGACCTTGTCGGCGACCTCGCGCTCGAAGCGCAGCGCCTCGCCGCGGAACGAAAGGTCGACGACGGCGCGCGCCACGAAGGCGCGGATCAGCGCCTGCCGCGCGCGGAACACCTCGACGAGCTCGCGCATGCAGGCGCGCACGATCGCGTGCAGCGAAGCGTCGCCCCAGGTGTCGGGCTTGGTGAGCCGCTCGAGCCGCACGCGCTGCTCGCGGAAGAAGCGCTCCTCGAGCGCGCGCAGCAGCTCGTTCTTGTCGCGGAAGCGCGCGTAGAAGCCGCCGACCGACGAGCGCGCGCGGCGCACGATCTCCGGGATCGACGCCTCGGCGAGGCCCTGCTGGTCGATCAGCGCCTCGGCGGCGTCGAGCAGCTTGTGCAGGGTGCGCTCGCTGCGCGCCTGCTTGGGGCGCGCCACGGTCTCGAGGCGGGGATGGCGGTGGAGCTCGGTCACGGCGCCCCCTGTCACGGCTCGATCGACGGCTCGATCGGAGCATTCGGCCAGCCGGCGGCCGAGCCGAACCGAAAAAGAACGAAAATCCGAATCAGATTCCTTTTTATCTTGATTCGGGAGCGGGGTCAAGTGTCTTCCGCGCATGGATCGCGGGTGACCCTGGCGACTAGAATGGCGGCCGTGTCCGAGCAGGAGACGCGCCCCGCCCGCCGCACGAGGAGCCTCGAAGCCGTCCTCGTCGGCCTCGTGCTCGCGCTCGCCGCCTTCCTCCGCTTCGAGACGCTGGGCCAGCGCCCGCTCTGGCTCGACGAGCGCTGGACGCAGCAGGTCGTGAGCAATTCGCACGATGCTCTCGACGTGTGGCGAGTCGGCCGCCTCGACCACGCCCAGCACCCGCCGCTCGCCTACCTGGCCGCCTACCTGGCCGACCCGAGCGGCGCGTCGGCGCCGCGCCTGCGGCTCCCCTCGGCGCTCGCCGGGGTCGCCTCGGTGGCGCTCCTGATCGGCGTGGGGAGGGCGCTCTCCGGCTCCGCGGTGGGCCTGATGGCCGGCTTCCTGATGGCGATCTCGGTCTACCACATCGACTCCTCGCAGGACGCGCGCCCCTACATGCTCGCGGTCGCGTTCACCATCGGGCAGTACGCGTCGCTGTTCTCGTACCTGCAGACGCGGCGCCCCTCGCGACTCGCAGCGCTGGTCGGATGCTCGGTCGGAGCCCTCTACACCTATCACCTGGCCCTGCTGCACGCGGCGATCGGGCTCGCGCTCGCCGGCGCGTGGATCGCCGCCGAGCTCCGGCGCGCCGGACCCGACGCGACCGGGCCGAGCCAGCGCTGGCGGCGCTGGCGGGCGCTCGCGGCCGCCTACGCGGGCATCGCCGTGGCGTACCTGCCGCAGCTTCCGAACCTGCGGCGCTTCGCGGCCGCGGGCGGCACCGCTCCGAACCACGTCCTCGACCCCTCGCTGCGCTTCCTCCACGAGCTGGTCTCGCGCTGGGGCAGCGATGCCGCCGCCCCGCTCTACGAGGGGCTGTTCGTGGTGGGCGTCGCCTGCGTGATGGCGCGGCGCAGGCTGCTCGAGTGGGGACTGCTGCCGTGGGCCGCAGCGCCCCTCGCGCTGTTCTCGCTGGTCCCGTTCTCGAAGTACTTCGACATGCGCTTCCTGATCTCGGGGCTGCCCGCCTTCTTCCTGCTGGTGGCGGTGGGCAGCGAGGCTCTGGCGCGCGGGTGCGCTCGCGCAGCCGCCGGCCTGCTGCGCGAGCGCGGCGCCGCCGCGTGGGCGCACGGCGCCGCGCTCGCGCTCGTCGCGGCGGCGTTCGCCCATGCGGCGGCCGGCGTCTACGCAGCCTTCCGCGCCACGGACGTGCGCTGCGGCGAGTTCGTGGTGCGCCCCGAGCTGCTCGACGCGGACGGCGGCTTCTGCGCCCGGCATCTCGTGCTCAACACCGCGAACCCCGACCAGCAGTTCATCGTCCGGAGCACGCAGCGCGCCGAGCTCGCGCTCGATCCGAGCGCGTTCGCCGCCTTCGTCGGCGTCTACGAGTTCCCTGGCGGCGACGCGATCTGGATCACCCAGGAAGGCGACCGGCTGCTGGCGCAGGTGCCGGGGCGCTTCAAGTACGAGCTGGCTCCCGTCGCCGCCGACGAGTTCGTCTATCGGACGATCCGCAAGCGGATCCTGTTCGTGCGTGACGTGCGCGGCGAGGTCACGGCGCTCCAGCTCGGCTACGAGGGCAGCCAGGCGTCGGCGCGCAAGATCCGCTGATGCCGGCTCAAGGCGGAGCGACCCAGCGGCGCAGGTGGCGTCGGGCCGGCGCTTCCACCGCCAGGTGTACGGCGATCGCGACGCTCACGATCGCCGCCAGGTCGAACGCGAAGCGCGCCGGAAGGTTTGCCTGCCACGCGGTGCCCGCGAACGGATTCACGTGCGCGTGGATCAGGATCCGCAGCACGACCCAGTGCATCAGGTAGATCGCATACGAAGCCTCGCCGAGGAACACGATCGGGCGGGCCGCGAGCAGCGAGGCGAGCGGGCCGCGCTCGTGGGCGAGCGCGTAGACCAGCACCGCGAAGCAGGCGACCATCGCGGCCGCACTCCCGGTCAAGGTCAGCGCCGCCGCGGCGGCGACGGCCGCCGGGGCCAGCCATCCCCAGGGCGCGTGCCGGCCCCATCCGGCCGCCCAGGCGCGCTGCAGCAGGCATCCCGCCAGGAACTCCCCCGCGATGCGGACCCAGCCCGAATCGGCCGTCGCGTTGAAGTCGGGGTGTCCCACGAGCCGCATCAGCAGGGCGGTGGTGACGATGCAGAGGGCAGCGAGCAGCGCGCAGTGCGCGCCGTCCCGCTCGCGGACGAGCCACGATGCCGCGAGCGGGAAGCCCAGGTAGCAGAGCCACTCCGAGCTCACGGTCCACGACGGCAGGTTCCACGCGAGGCGGCCGAAGCCCCATCCGTGCACCATCAGCGCGCTCTCGACGAAGTCGCGCGCGCCGTAGAGCCGGTCGTTCGCCCCGGCCTCGAAGCCGTCGATCCAGAGCCTCGCCGCAAGCAGCAGGACGAGCGCGAACCAGTGCAGCGGGAAGATGCGCACGGCTCGCAGCCACAGGTAGCGGCCGATCCGGGCGGGATCGCGGCGCTCCAGGCGCTCGGCGTAGTTGTAGGCGATCACGAACCCGCTCAGGAAGCCGAACAGGTCGACCCCGAGGTAGCCGAGCCGGAACACGGCGACGTCGAGGGCCGCGGGGATCGCCGCGTGGCTGAACGGTCCCAGCCGCAGGTGATGGAAGACCACCCAGAGCGCGGCGAAGGCGCGCACGCCGGTGAGGGGCTCGATGGCTGTGCGGAGCGCGCTCGGCGCCGGGGCCTCGAGCGCAGCCGCAGGTTCAGCCAAGCGCAGCGCCCATCAGCTCGACGAAGTTGTCGCAGTAGAAGCGCTGCACGGCGCGCGGGCCGAGGCCGGCGGTGCTGGCCTCGAAGCGCTTGAGGGGATTGCGGCCGCCCTCGACGTGCGGGTAGTCGGAGGAGAACAGACAGACCTCTTCGCCCGCGTTCTCGACGATCCAGCCCACGTCCTCGGTCGGGTACGGCGTCACGCGCAGCTGGCGCCGGACGTACTCGCTCGGCTTGAGCGAGAGGCGCTGGAGGCGCTGCTCGTGGCGGCCGAAGGCGTCGAGCGCCGAGTCGAGCTGCCGCATCCAGCCCGGCAGCCACGAAGCGCCCTGCTCGATCACGCCGATCATCAGCCGCGGGAATCGCTCGAGGATCCCGTCGAGGATCAGCGTCGCGATCGTCTGCATCGGCGGGAAGGGGATCGCCATGTAGTCGACCGAGCGGAAGTTCTCCTCGCCGCCGTGGAAGTCCTTCTCGGGCGGCAGGCCGTTCGCGAAGTAGTCGGGCGAGAGCAGCTGCCCGCCGCCGCCGACGTGGAACACGACCGGGACGCCCGCCTCCTGCGCCTGCGCCCACACCGGGAAGAGCCCGATGTGGCTCGGCGAGTGGCCGCGCGGACAGCGCGACGGGACGAGCAGCGCTGCAGCGCCCATCGCGAGGCATTCCTTCGCCATGGCGCCGGCGCGGTCGAAGTCCGCCAGCGGGACGTAGCAGGTCGCGAGCAGCCGCGCGTCGACCGAGCAGAAGTCGAGCATCGCGCGATTGTGGGCGCGCGCGAGGCCGTAGGCGAGCTCGAGGTCGCCAGCGTGCTCGGCGCGGGAGAGCGTGCCGTTCAGGAAGGTGTTGAAGACCAGCTGGCTCGCGAAGCCGAGCAGGTCGAGCGCGCGCGGGCGGTCCTCCTTCAGGAACGACCCGGTCGCGCTCCAGTTCTTGCGCAGCATGATCTCTTCGGCGTCGCGCGCGCGGTAGGCGGGGTCGGCGTGCTTCTGGCGGAAGCGCTCGAGCATGCGGTCCTCGCCGGGCTTGGTGGTGGCGAGGTGGAGCGCGGGGACGCGCTCGCGGATCGCGGGGTCCGCCCAGTGCAGCAGCCAGTCCGGAGTCTCCATCACGTGGGAGTCGGCGTCGTGGATGACGCGCCCTTCGGCGTAGGGCATGGGGGTCCTCCGAGGTCGTCGGCCTCGGAAGGCAGCGTAGTACAGCACCCCGCGGCGCGGGGTCTGGCGCTCAGCCGGCGTGCGCCTCGACCCAGCGCAGCCCCACCCCTCCCTGCAGGAAGCGCCGCAGGCTCCGCGCGACGCCGCGCGAGTGGACCACGACCGCCTCGCGCTCCTGGTCGGCGAAGCGCACGCGCACCCGCTGACCGGCCGGCAGCTGCGCTTCGGTGCGCACGTAGCCGCCGCCACGCGAGATTTCCAGGATCGTGCCGGCGTGGCGGTGGGCGCCGACCAGCAACTCGCAGGCCTGTCTCGGCTCCACGCGCCGGTGCAGGCGTCGCTCGAACTCGGGAACCAGGTCGCGCATGGACTCCACTCCCATCTTCCTTCCTGACGGGTGAGTCGCGGCGCCGCCCGGGAGGTGACGCCCTTGCGTCCGCGGAGACCCCGCATCAAGCTGCGCTCCCTCGGAGGAGATGGTGCGCGACGACGGGCGGCTCGGGGCACGAACTGCGGGTGAGCTGCGCAAGCGCCGCGGGCGGCGCGGCGCCAGCCTCGCGCGCTGCGCCGACCGCTACGCCCTCTACGAGCGCGCCGTCCAGGACCCGGCGGGCGACGTCGCGCGCGTCGCCCGCATGTTCGAGCGCTGCTACGGCCGGCCTCCCCGCTCGCTGCGCGAGGACTTCTGCGGCACCGCGGCGTTCGCCGCCGCCTGGGTCGCCGCGCACCGCGGGAACCGCGCGATCGCGGTCGATCTCGACCCCGAGCCGCTCGCCTGGGGGCGACGCCATCACGTGTCGAAGCTGCGGCCCGAGCAGGCCGCGCGCCTCGCGCTCGTCCTGGGCGACGTCCGCGAGGTGCGCGCCGGAAGGGTCGACGTGGCGGTCGCCTTCAACTTCTCGTTCTTCGTGTTCAAGACGCGCCCGGAGCTGCTGCGCTACTTCCGCCGGGTGCGGGCGAGCCTGCGCGGCGAGGGCCTCTTCGTGCTCGACGCCTACGGCGGACCGGAGTCGATGGAGCGGCGCGAGGAGCGCCGCCGCTGCGGCGGCTTCACCTACGTGTGGGACCAGGACCGCTTCGACCCGATCACCCACGACGCGACCTGCCACATCCATTTCGAGTTCCGCGACGGCAGCCGGCTGGCGCGCGCCTTCAGCTACCACTGGCGGTTCTGGACGATCCCGGAGCTGCGCGAGCTGCTCGCCGAGGCCGGCTTCTCGCGGACCACGGTCTACTGGGAGGGCAGCGAGGGGTCCAGCAACGAGCCCAATGGCGTGTTCCGCCCGCGCGCGCACGCCGACGCCGACCCCGCCTGGATCGCCTATCTGGCGGCGCAGCGTTGAGCGACGCCTCGGCGTTTCGGCCGATCTGGCTGCGCGACGCGCTCGGGCTCGAGGCCGCCGTGATCCCGTACGGGGCGACGCTGGTGCGGCTGCGCGCGCCGGACCGCAGCGGACGTCTCGGCGACGTCGTGCTCGGCCTCGCCGACCTGGCCGGCTACGCCGGCGCCCCCGCCCACCTCGGCGCCACGGTCGGCCGCTGCGCGAACCGCATCGCGCGCGCGCGCTTCACGCTCGACTCGAAGTGCTACACGCTCGAGGCCAACGACGGAGCCAACCACATCCATGGCGGAAGCGTGGGGTTCTCGCGCGTGGTGTGGAGCGCCGAGCCCTTCGGCGACGGGACCGGCGTGCGGCTGCGCTACCTCAGTCCCGACGGCGAGGCGGGCTATCCGGGCAACCTCGAGGTCGGCGTGGCCTACGCCCTCGACGGCGCCGGCGGGCTGCGCATCGAGTTCCGCGCCACCACCGACGCGCCGACCGTGGTCTCGCTGACCAACCACAGCTACTTCAACCTCGCCGACGCCGGCGCGACTGCGGTGCTCGACCACGAGCTCGCGATCGCCGCGAGCCGCTACACGCCGGTCGACGCGCGCGGCATCCCGACCGGAGCCATCGAGCCCGTCGCCGGAACCGCCCTCGACTTCGGGCGACCGCGGCGCATCGGCGAGCGGCTCGAGGAGCTGATCGCCTCGCGTGGCGGCTACGACCACAACTACGCGCTCGACCAGCCGGGCCTCGAGCGAGTCGCGGCGCGCGTGTACGCGCCGGCGAGCGGCCGCGTGCTCGAGGTCCGCACCACGCTGCCCGGCCTCCAGCTCTACACCGCGAACGGCCTGGACGGGAGCCTCGCCTGCACCGGCGGCGTGCGGCCGGGCCGCTGGTCGGCGCTGTGCCTCGAGGCGCAGCTCTTCCCGGACGCGCCCAACCAGCCCGCCTTCCCGAGCGCCCGGCTCGATCCGGGCGCGGTGTATCAACACACGTCAGTGTATTCTTTGTCGATCGAGTGAGCAGCGCGCGGGTCGCTGACAGCGCCTCATCCCCGCCGGAGCGCCGAACGCCCTCGGGTCAGCGCCAGCTCGAGCGCCCGGATCGACGCCCTGCCCGCGCGGATCGCAGGCTGCTCGACGAAGCGGAAGCCGAGCCAGGCGAGCGCCGTCGAGAGCGCGAGCACGATCGCGAAGAAGGGCGCGCCGAGCGCGGCGGGGACGCTGGCGCCCCGCGCGGAGAGCAGCCCCGCCAGCACCGGGAAGTGCACGAGATACAGGCTGTACGACACGCGCCCTGCGAAGATCGCGACCGCCCGGGAGAACAGCCGCCGGAGCGCGGGAGCGTACAGAACCGCCGCGACGAGCATCGCCGAGCCGAGCCCCATGCACAGCACCACGGTGGGGTCGTGGCCGCGCAGCAGCTCCGCGCGTCCCATCCGCTGCCACGCGAGCGCGTAGGGCGCCTGGATCAGCGCCAGCGCCGCCAGCACCCACAGCGCCCAGCGCAGTCGACCCAGGCGGCCGAGCCAGCGCGCGCAGCGCGCGCGCTCGAGGTACAGCGCGATGCCGAGCGCGAAGTCGAGCGTGAAGACCAGGAAGCGGAGCCAGGGGTGGTGCAGCCAGGCGAGCCCGATCCCGAGCGCCAGCGGCGCGAGCGGATGGACGCGGCGGGCGATCGCGAGCCAGAGCGGGAAGATGATCGACATCCACGTCTCGACGTAGAGCGACCAGCCGACCGGGAGCTGCCCGAACGCCATGCTCGGGAACGCCAGTGCCACCGGCAGCCGCGCGGCCGCGACGTGGACGATCCGCATGCCCGCGACGCTGACGCGGCCGCCGGGCGCATAGAGGGCGCTGACCGCCCAGGCGAACAGCACTGCGGCCATGTACGGCGGCTGGATGCGGAACAGGCGCCGCAGGTAGTAGCGCGTCAGACCCGCCGCACCGCGCTCGCGCAGCAACGTCAGCGTCAGCACGTAGCCAGAGAGCACGAAGAACAGATGCACGGCTCCGGGGCCGTTCACCAGGATGCCGAGCGGGCTCGCCAGCCAGAGCGCGCGGGCGCGGTCCGGCAGCGCGGTCGCCTCGAAGCAGTGGAACGCCACGACGGCGACGGCGGCGGCACCGCGCAGGCCGTCGAGCGACGGCGCGCGCGGCTGCGCGGGGTCGAGCGGGTCGAGGGCGCTCAAGGTCGGCGCGCAGGGTAGGACCGAACCCCTGCCCAGGCTACGCTGCCCGGCCATGCGATGGCTCCGCCGGATCGGCGTCGCGCTCGGCCTCGCGCTGCTCGGCCTCGGCGTCTTCGCGGTCCCGACGCTCTGGGGCAAGCCCTGGTCCGTCGACCACTTCTACACCCGCGTCTTCCTCGAATTCCTGTACGACCACCCGATGCTGCTCTCCCAGCTCCGGGTGCTCGAGCCCTACGGGATCCGCGCCCACAACGCGCGGCTCGACGACTTCTCGACCGGCTTCGCGTTGAAGCAGGCCGAGCGCGTCCGCCGCAATCTGAAGACGCTGCGCAGCTACACCCTCGAGGAGCAGAGCGAGAGCCAGCGCTTCTCGAGCCAGGTGCTCGACTGGCTGCTGCAGATCCAGGCCGACGGCGAGCCGTTCTTGTTCCACGACTACCCGCTGAACCAGTTCGAGGGCCTGCAGACCGAGCTGCCCGACTTCATGCTCAACGTCCACGTCGTGAACGACGCGCGCGACGCGTCCGACTACGTGGCGCGGCTGGCGAAGTTCGGCACGGCGATCGACCAGGCGATCGACGGCGTGCGCTACCGCGCGGCCCGCGGCGTGGTCCCGCCGCGCTTCGTGATCGAGCGCGTGCGCGCCGACGTGGAGCGCTTCACGACCGGCGGCGTCGACCAGAATCCGCTCGTGGTCGGGTTCGAGGAGAAGCTCGCGAAGCTCGGCGCGCTGTCGCCGGTCGAACGCGACGAGCTCGGGGCGGCGGCGCGCGCCGAGGTCGAGCACACCGTGCTGCCGGCCTACGGCCGGCTCGCCACCTATCTGCCCGAGCTGGCGGCCCAGGCGAGCGACGACGTCGGCGCCTGGAAGCTCCCGGACGGCTCGCTCTATTACGGCTGGGCGCTGCGCTACCACACCACGACCGACCTCGGTGCGGACGCGATCCACGAGCTCGGGCTGCGCGAGGTGGCGCGCATCCAGGGCGAGATCCGCGACATCCTCGGCAGCGAGAACGTGCCGATCGTGGTGCAGGGCGGCGGCGAGGACCTGGGCGCCACGCTGCGCGCCCTGCACGCCGAGGAGCGCTTCCACTACCCCGACACCGATGAAGGTCGGACGCAGATCCTCGCCGACTACCAGGCGATCATCGACGACGCCGGGCCGCGCCTGCCCGCGCTGTTCGGGCGGCTGCCGAAGGCCGCGGTGCGCGTCGAGCGCGTCCCCGCCTTCAAGGAGGCGGGCGCCGCCGGGGCCTACTACATGCCCCCGCCGCTCGACGGCTCGAAGCCGGGCATCTTCTACGCGAACCTGCGCAAGGTCCGCGACGTCGCCAGGTACGCGATGCGCACGCTCGCGTACCACGAGGCGATCCCCGGTCACCACCTGCAGATCGCGATCGCCGAGGAGCTGCCCGGCGTGCCGGTCTTCCGCCGCGTCGTCCCGTTCACGGCCTTCACCGAGGGCTGGGCGCTCTACGCCGAGCGGCTCGCGGCCGAGCAGGGCTTCCACCCGACGCCCTTCGACCGCCTGGGCCAGCTCGACGCCGAGGTGTTCCGGGCGGCGCGCCTGGTGGTCGACACGGGGATCCACGCCAAGCGCTGGAGCCGCGAGCAGGCGATCGAGTACATGCTGCGCAACACGGGGCTGCCCGAGACCGAGGCCACCGCGGAGGTCGAGCGCTACATCGTCACGCCGGGCCAGGCCTGCGCCTACAAGGTCGGCCAGATGAAGATCCTCGAGCTGCGCGAGCGCGCCCGCCGGGTGCTCGGCCCGCGCTTCGACCTGCGCGCGTTCCACGACCGCGTGCTCGGCGCCGGGGCGCTGCCGCTGGTGCTGCTCGAGAAGGTCGTCGACCAGTGGCTGGCCGAGTCGACCGCCCCGGGCCCGTGACTCGCTGGACGCGTGGCACGCGGGTTGCTTCCTGCCGCATCCAGGCCGAGTCGGCCCCCTGACTGCGCGCATTGGCCACAGGTGTGAGGCTGCGCGTATCTTCGGGCGCGCGGAGGGAGGACGCGAGATGCGGAGGGGCGCGTCGTCGTCTGGCTGGAGGCCGTCGTCTGGCTGGAGTGCTGGTCTCGCCGCCGCCTGCCTCGGGCTCGCCGCGGCGCCCGCGGCGCGCGCCTTCGAGTTCTTCGACGGCCGCCTGCAGGTGCACGGCTACGTCGAGGAGCAGTTCCGCGTCATCGCGCGCGGCTTCAACTCGCAGGACAACTACGACCTCACCCAGTGGTACAACATCCTCACCGTCGAGACCGACGTGAACCCCGCCCCCAACGGCTGGGGCCCCTTCGATCTGATCCACGGCTACACGCGCATGGAGGTGCGCTACGACTGCATCTGGACCCACGCGTGCGAGATGTTCCCGTCGGTCAACGTGTACGGCGACAGCGCCGAGTACCTCCCGAAGCGCTACTCGAGCGCGCGCAGGACCGGCCTGACCGGCGCCGTCTTCACCGGCGACCAGCGCCACATCGAGAACATCCCGATCGACCAGCTCGACTACGCGTTCAAGGACGACCCGGTCTCGGGTCGCCACGTTCCGGCGTACCTGTGGCACGTCCCGGGCGTCGACACGCTGTTCGGCGTGCCCGGCTCGGACGGCGTGCTGGGCACCGCCGACGACCCGGCCTTCTACACCTTCAAGAGGTTCGTCGAACCGAACAAGGAATACCGCTTCGGCCTGCGCCAGGTGAAGGTCGGTGGATATCCGAGCCTCCAGGTGCTCGGGCCGTGGGAGCCGAGGAACAAGATCGAGAACCTGGCCTCGCTCGCGGACCGCGCCAACCCGTTCAGCTCGATCGACTTCAATCCGGTCGCGGGTCCGAACGGGGGCACCGGCGCGGAGGCCCTGCCCTACCGGCCCGCCCCGCTGCTGGTCCACGCCCCATCCCCGACGGACGGCAACGACGGCGCCCAGCCGCGCGGCCTCTACATCCCCAACTCGGCCGACGCGAAGCTGATCCGCAGCCACGCGCTCGGCGAGTACGACCAGAACTTCACCGCGACCGAGCTGTCGTTCAACCACGGCGCCAGCCAGCAGGAGACCGGCGAGCTGAAGGAGGCGTACGTCGACCTCGAGATGCTCGACTCGCGGCTGTGGGCGCGCCTCGGCAAGCAGGACATCGTGTGGGGGAAGACGGAGCTGTTCCGCACCACCGACCAGTTCAACCCGCAGGACCTGGCGCTCTCGTCGCTGCCGGACCTCAAGGAATCGCGCATCGCGCTCTGGTCGGCGCGCTTCGTCTACTCGTTCTACGAGGTCGGTCCGCTCTCGGACGTGCGCCTCGAGACGGCCTTCAACTTCGACAAGTTCGCGCCCGAGGACCTCGGCCGCTGCGGCGAGCCCTACACGCCGAACCCGGTCTGCAACAAGACGGCGGGCCTCTTCGCGCACGGGCTCGCCGGCTTCGGGCTGGTCGGCGAGAAGCGGCCCCCCGACCCGTGGCAGAGCTGGAAGGGCCTCGAGGGCGGCGCGCGGCTCGAGTTCCGCTGGGACCGCTTCAGCTTCGCGCTCGTCGACTTCTACGGCTACGACGACTTCCCGTTCCTGAAGCCGGTCTTCTACTACGAGCGCAACGTCGACCCGCTGACCGGCCGGCCGCGGCGCGACAACTCGACGGCTCCTTGCGATCCCGACAACCACTACGGCGGCGGCACCGCGGGGTGTCTGGGGCCGGGCACCGACGCGCTGTTCCACTCCTCCGCCAACCAGCAGCGCTTCGCCCTGATCTGCTCCTCCAGCATCGGCTTCAACGCGCTCGACTCGAGCGCCTGCGCGCAGAGCGTCTTCAACAGCAACCACAGCGCGTTGACCGGCGTGCCGGACAAGCATCCCACCATCACCGAGGTGCTCGGCGTGCTGATGTCGGGCTCGCCGGCCGGCAAGGCCTTCGTGGCGCTGCCTGCCTTCGTCGGGACGACCAACTTCCCGACCGTCCCACTCAACGAGGACGTGAACGACGGCGCCGGGCAGGGCGTCTTCGCGGGCACCGGCACGCTCGGCGAGACGCTGACCGACGAGCAGGAGGCGCTGCTCGGCTGCGGCCGTTTCTGGAACACGAGCTGCGACACCTCGACCTCGAAGCGCTTCGGGGGCATCGACGTGCTGAACGCCGATCTCAGCGTGCTGATCCAATCGTGGCCGGGATTCCCCGGCACCTCGGGCATCTGGAACTCCACCGCTCCCGGCGTCGTGCAGCCCGGCACCGTGGGGTTCTACGGCGGCGCGGTCGCGCGGCTGTTCCAGCACGGCCGCAGCTACGTGCTCCCCGGCGCGCGCTCGCCCTTCGCGAATGCGCCGAACCTCGATCCCGCCAACTGGAGCGCCGCCGTCGACGGCTGCGTGACGGCCGCGAGCCCCGGCTGCGCGGCCTCGAACGGCGGGGCGGGCGCAAACGATCTGCGCAATCCGTTCACCAACGCCTTCTTCCAGAGCGAGCTGGCGGCGTTCTCCTTCAACTACCTGCTCTCCCTGGTGGTGCTCTCCGGGCAGGGCAAGCCCGTCAAGGCCATCAACGAGTTCCTGCCCTCGGACCCGATGGGCGTCACGCGCCCGAACGGCTGCTCCTACACGCATCCGGAGGTCTGCTCGAACGTGCAGGCGATCTACGCCGTGGCCCACACCACGCGCAAGACGGCGCGCGCCGGCGGCAACGGGGTCTACGGCCGCACCGACTTCGACTGGCACGTCGCCGGCTCGGGCCTGCTCGAGTACCAGAAGCGCAACGTGCTCGGCTTCTCGGCGGACTTCGCCGAGGACCACACCAAGTCGACGTGGAGCTTCGAGACGACGTGGATCCCCAACGTTCCCTTCGAGGACCACAACAAGTTCGGCGGCCTCACCGACTCCAACGTCTACAATCTGACGGTCTCGGTGGACCGCCCGACCTTCGTCCACTTCCTGAACGCGGACCGCACCTTCTTCATCAACACCCAGTGGTTCTTCCAGTACATGTCCGGATACCACAGCTCCTTCGTGGTCAACGGCCCGATCAACGTGCTCGCAACGCTGCACGTCGACACCGGCTACTACCGCGACCGCATGCTGCCCGCCTTCACCGTGGTGTACGACTTCAACTCGAACTCGGGAGCGGTGGTGCCCGAGCTCACCTATCGCTTCACCGACTCGTTCTCGGCGACCTTCTCGGCCAGCTACTTCTGGGGCGGCTTCCAGGCGAAGAACCCGCCCATCGCGAACATCAGCGATCCGCCGTACCGGTCGGGGAAGGGGATCAACCACGACTACGTCGAGAACGGGCTCTCGCCGATCCGCGACCGCGAAGAGCTGGGGCTCCGGATCCGCTACACGTTCTAGCGACGGGTGCGCTTGCGCCCGCGCCTCGGGCGTTCCTGCTCCGCGACGAAGTGCAGCGCCATCTCGAAGGCGGCGCGCGTGAAGTCGAGCACGCGCTCGAAGCCTGCCTCGGAGAGCCGGCGCGCGGCGTCCTGGCCGCGGAACACGTTGACGAAGCGCCGCTCGCGCTCGAGCTGGAGCGGGATGCGTCCGATCCCCCAGTCCTCGAGCGCCTTCCAGAACACCGGGTTGTAGCTGCGCGCCATGCGCGCGATGAACGGCAGCGGATCGTTGCGTGCGAGCAGCGCCGAGAGCCGCAGGATCAGCTCGAAGGAGAGCGTCGCGGTGCCGTCTTCGACCGCCTCGAGCAGCGAGTGGTCGGAGAGCTCGACGGCGTCGGCGAGCTCGTCGACGGTGAGCCCGGCGAGCTCCCGCAGCTCGCGCAGGTAGTGCCCGGCCTCGAGGCGCATGCGCGCCGCCTCCGGCGAGAGCCGCAGCGCGCGCCCCGCCAGCGCGCCGAGCCCGCGCACGAGCGCGGCCGGCAGGCTCTCGCCGCCGCGGCCGGGCGGGGCCGGCTGCACGCCCTGCGTTCCGCTCCGCCTCGCACCCTTGGCCTTCGCCATGCGGACAGCGTACCTCGCCGCGGCGGCGGTGGGCATCCGGACGCGGCGCGCGCCCCGATCAGCGCTCCGGCGCGCGCGTGGAGAGCCGATCGATCGCGTGCACCGGCGGCGCATCGCCGGCCATGAGCGGTGCGATCGCGCCGTACACCAGCTGGTGCTGCTGGACGGTCGAGCGGCCGCGGAAGGCCTCGGCGATCACGCTGACCTCGAAGTGGCCGGGCCCCCCGGGCGCCACTTCGACCGCGGCGCCGGGCAGCGCCGCGCGAATCGCTTCGGCCATGCGCTCGGCGACCGCGTCGGCGGCGCCGATGATCTCGAGTGCCACCGCGGCTTCCTAGTAGCGCGGCACCGAGGGGTCGATGCGCTGCGACCACGCATCGATGCCACCCGCCACGTTGTGCACGTTGCGGAAGCCCTGGCTGCGGAAGTGCTCGGCCGCCTGCTGGCTGCGCCCGCCGTGGTGGCAGTGGAAGTAGAGCGGCGCGTCCTTCGGCATGCGCTCGATCTCCGCGGCCACCGCCGCGTCGACGAGTCGGGCTCCGGGGATGCGCGCGAGCTCGTACTCCTCGGACGTGCGCACGTCGAAGAGATGGATCGGCGCTCCCGAGTCGAGCCGGCGCTTCAGCTCCTCCACGTCGATCTGCACGACCGGCGCGGGCGCGTTGGGGTTCTCGATCGCGAGGTCGTGGCCGTGCTCGGTCTCGACGTAGTCGATGGAGAGGCCCTCGGCACGCTGCGCCGTGGCGAGGTCGACCAGCAGCGTGACGCCGTTCGCCTCGGCCGCGATCTCGCCCGGCTCGAGCGGACCGAGGTAGGCGCGGTTGCGGAAGCTCGGGTCGATGCGCAGGTGCAGCTGCTGTCCGCCCGACTTGGCGATCGCGTCGCGCAGAAAGCTGGCCGCCCGGTCGCTCACCTGGAGGTTGGGAACGCGGCGCTCGGGCACCGGCACGCCGAGCTTCTCGTGCAGCTCGCCGCTGCCGTAGAGCTCGCGGACGATGTCGCAGCCGCCCAGGAACTCCCCCTTCACGTAGAGCTGCGGGATCGTCGGCCACGACGAATAGCGCTTGATCCCCTCGCGGATCGCGGGGTCGGAGAGCACGTCGACGGTGGCGTAGTCGGGAACCAGCTCGTCGAGGATCTGCACCACGGTGGCGGAGAAGCCGCACTGCGGATTGCGCCGATTGCCCTTCATGAACAGCACGATGCGCTCGGCGGTGAGGGTCTCCTCGATGCGCTGGCGGGTTCCGTCGTCGAGCATGGGGGTCCTCCGGGTTCTCGCGGAGGATAGCGGAGGCCCGGCGATGGCCAGGCGGGCTGCGGCATCGCGGTGGCGCCGCTGCGCTGTTAGCGTTGGCGCTGGAGGGCCCCCCATGATGCGATTCGCGCTCGTCCTGTGCCTCCCGCTCGCGTTCGCCGGCTGCGCCGCGATCCAGAACCGCCAGGCGGCGCGTACCGAGGAGCTGCTCGCGGCCGCCGGCTTCAAGCAGATCGCGGCGGATCAGCCCAAGCGGATCGACGCCCTGAAGAGCATGAAGCCCCACGCGTTCACGACCGTGGTGCGCAACAAGAAGACCTACTACGTCTATCCCGACCCCACCAACTGCGCCTGCCTCTACGTCGGCAAGGAGCCCGAGTACCAGGCCTACAAGCGCCTCGAGCTCGAGAAGCAGATGGCGGACGAGAACCTGCTGGCTGCCGAGGCGAACCAGGACGCGTCGATGGACTGGGGCATGTGGGGGCCCTGGTGAGAAGCTGCCAGCTCGCGCTTGCCGCGGCCGCTTGCGCCGGCCTCGCCGGCTGCGGGAGGTCGGCGCCGCCGGCCCCGCCCGCGCCGGAGGTGCTCGTCGTCGACGTCGTGGCGCGTGACGTGCCGGTGATCTCCGAGTGGCTGGGCACCACCGAGGGATTCGTGGACGCGGAGGTCCGCGCGCAGGTCTCCGGCTACCTGATCTCGCGCGACTACCAGGAAGGTCAGGTCGTCAAGCCGGGCGATCTGCTCTTCCGCATCGATCCGCGTCCGTTCCAGGCCGCGCTCGATCAGGCGCAGGGACAGCTCGCCCTCGCGCGCGCCGAGCTCGAGCGCAATCACCTCGACGTGGTCCGCTACACGCCCCTCGTCAAGCAGGGCGCCGTCAGCCAGCAGGAGTACGACAACGCCGTCCAACGGGAGCTCGGGGCGCGCGGCTCCGCGCAGGCGGCCCAGGCCGCGGTCGACAAGGCGAAGATCGATCTCGGCTTCACGGAGATCCGCTCTCCCGTCGACGGGATCGTCGGCCTCGCGCAGGCGCAGCTCGGCGACTTCGTCGGGCCGAGCGATCCCAAGCCCCTGACCGACGTGTCCCAGCTCGACCCGATGAAGGTCTCGTTCCCGCTCTCCGAGCAGGACTACCTGCGCTTCGCGCCGCGCATCGAGGAGGCCGTGCGCACCGGGAGCTTCCGCAAGGACTCGCTCGAGCTCGTGCTCGCCGATGGCAGCATCTACCCGCACCGCGGCACCGGCTATCCCGCCGGGCGCGCAGTCGACCCGCGTACCGGGACGATCACGGTGAAGGGCGTGTTCCCGAATCCCGGCGGCTTCCTGCGCCCCGGCCAGTACGCGCGGGTCCGCGTCGAGACCGACCGCCGCAAGGGCGCGCTGGTCGTTCCGCAGCGCGCTCTGATCGACCTGCAGGGGACCAAGCAGCTCGCGGTCGTCGGGGCGGACGGCAAGGTCGAGATCCGGAACGTCCAGGCCGGCCCGCGCTGGGGAACGCTGCAGGTGATCGACAGCGGCGTCGCGACCGGCGAGCGCGTGGTCGTCGAAGGGCTGCAGAAGGTGCGCAACGGCATGGCGGTCGAGGCCAAGGCGGCGCCACCGGAGATGGCGGGGGCGCCGCCGCCGGAAGGCCCTCGCACCACGCCACCCCCCGCGGCGGCGCCTGGAGCGGGGGCGTAGGGCGTGTCCGAGTTCTTCGTCCGGAGGCCGATCGTCGCGATCGTGATCTCGATCCTGACCGTGCTGCTCGGCGTTGTTTCGATCGCCCAGCTCCCGATCGCGCAGTTCCCCGACATCGCACCGCCCGCGATCCAGCTCGCCGCAACCTACGTCGGCGCCGACGCGCTCACCGCCGAGCAGGCGGTGGCGACGCCGATCGAGCAGCAGATGAGCGGCGTCGACAGGGCGATCTACATGTACTCGGTGAACACCAACGCCGGGAACAGCACGATCTACGTCAACTTCGAGGTCGGTACCGACGCCAACATCGACCAGGTGCTGACTCAGATGCGCTACTCGCAGGCCGAGTCGCAGGTCCCTCCCGAGGTTCGCGACTACGGCGTCACCATCAAGAAGTCGACGACCAGCCCGCTCGCGCTGTTCTCGCTCTACTCGCCCAACGGCACCTACGACGCCAGCTTCCTCGCCAACTACGCCTACATCAACGTCTACGATCCGATGTCGCGCGTCCCGGGCATCGGACAGGTCTCCGTGTTCGGCGCCGGCCAGTACGCCATGCGGCTGTGGGTTCGACCCGACGTGCTCGCCCAGCGCGGCATCACGGTCCCCGAGATCATCTCGGCGATCCAGCAGCAGAACAAGGTGAACCCCTCCGGCCAGATCGGCGGCGAGCCGGTGCCGGCCGGACAGGAGTTCACCTTCACCGTCCGCGCCCAGGGCCGGCTCGTCAACGAGGAGGAGTTCGAGAACATCATCGTGCGGGCCACGCCGGACGGCTCGGTGATCCGCGTGCGCGACGTGGCGCGGGTGGACCTCGGCGCGCAGGTCTACAACGTGCGCGGGCGCCTGAGCGGCAAGCCCGCCGCGATCGTCGCGATCTACCAGACGCCCGGCTCCAACGCGATCGACACCATGCGCCAGGCCAGGGCGCTCATGGAACAGCTGAAGCAGCGCTTCCCGAACGATCTCGACTATCAGGTCTCGCTCGACACCACGCTCGCGGTGAGCGAGGGCATCCGAGAGATCGTGCACACCCTCGGCGAGGCGATCGCGCTCGTCATCCTCGTCGTGTTCATCTTCCTGCAAGGCTGGCGGGCGACGCTGATCCCGCTGCTGGCGGTGCCCGTCTCGCTGGTCGGCACCTTCCTGCTCTTCCCCGTGTTCGGCTTCTCGGTGAACACCATCTCGCTGCTCGCGCTCGTGCTCGCGATCGGCATCGTGGTGGACGACGCGATCGTGGTGGTGGAGGCGGTCGAGCACCACATCGAGCAGGGCATGACCCCACGCGACGCCACCCTCAAGGCGATGTCCGAGGTGTCCGGACCGGTGGTCGCGATCGCGCTGATCCTGGCGGCGGTGTTCCTGCCGACCGCCTTCGTCCCGGGCATCACCGGACGCCTCTACCAGCAGTTCGCCGTCACCATCGCGGTGTCGGTGATCCTCTCCGCCTTCAACGCGCTCTCGCTCTCGCCTGCCCTGTCGGCGCTGCTGCTCAAGCCCCGCAGCGAGACGCGCGGGCCGCTGGGCGCCTTCTTCCGCTGGTTCAACCGCGTGTTCGGCCGCGCCACCGACGGCTACGTGCATTGGTGCGGCGTGCTGATCCGCAAGTCGGCTCGCGCCATGCTGCTGCTCGCCGGGGTGGCCGCGCTGGCGGGCTGGCTCGGCGCGCGGCTCCCGGGTGGTTTCCTCCCCGAGGAGGACCAGGGCTACATCTACCTGGCGGTGCAGCTGCCGAACGCCTCCTCGCTGCAGCGGACCGACGCGGTGTGCCGCCGGATCGAGAAGATCCTCGCCGACACGCCCGGCGTGCAGAGCTACAACACCGTCGTCGGCTTCAGCCTGCTGAGCCAGGTGTACGCCACCTACAACGCGTTCTTCTTCGTCACGTTCAAGCCGTGGGACGAGCGCACGGCGCCGGACGAGCAGTACACCGCGATCAAGGCGCACATCAACCGCGCGCTGGCGGCGATGCCGGAGGCGGTCGCGTTCGGCTTCCCGCCACCGGCGATCCCCGGCGTCGGCACTGCGGGCGGCGTCACGTTCATGCTCGAGGACCGCTCCGGCGGAAGCGTGGCGTTCCTCGCCGAGAACACGCGGCGCTTCCTGGCGGAGGCGCGCAAGCGCCCGGAGATCGCCTCGGCCTCGACGACGTTCGTGGCGGACGTGCCGCAGGTCTTCGCGGACGTGAATCGCGACAAGGTACTCAAGCAGGGCGTCGCGCTCGAGTCCGTCTACCAGACGCTGCAGGCCTTCATGGGCGGGTACTTCATCAACTACTTCAACCGCTTCGGCCGCACCTGGCAGGTCTACATCCAGGCCGAGGGCGACTTCCGCACGCGCGCCGAGGAAGTCGGACAGTTTCGCGTCTTGAACTCGGCCGACGAAACCGTTCCGCTCGGCGCGTTGGTCGCGATGGAGCCCGCTTCTGGCCCGGAGTTCACCATCCGCTTCAATCAGTACCGGGCGGCCCAGCTCAACGTCTCCGCCAACCCGGGCTACAGCTCGGCCCAGGTGATGACGGCGCTCGAGCAGGTCTTCGCCGAGACGATGCCTCGCGAGATGGGTTTCGACTACAGCGGCATGTCGTTCCAGGAGAAGGTGGCGCAAGAAGGCGTTCCGGCGAGCGTGATCTTCGGACTCTCGCTGCTGGTGGTCTTCCTGATCCTGTCCGCCCAGTACGAGAGCTGGTCGCTGCCGTTCAGCGTGCTGCTCGGCACGCCGATCGCCGTCGCCGGCGCCTTCTTCGCGCTCTCGCTGCGCGGCTTCGAGAACAACATCTTCGCCCAGATCGGCCTCGTGACGCTGATCGGCCTGGCCGCCAAGAATGCGATCTTGATCGTCGAGTTCGCGAAGCTCGAGTACGAGGGCGGCAAGAGCGCCGCGGAGGCCGCGCTCGCGGGCGCGAAGCTGCGGCTGCGGCCGATCCTGATGACGGCGTTCGCCTTCATCCTCGGGGTCGTCCCGCTGGCGATCGCGAGCGGCGCCGGCGCCGAGGCGCGCAAGCTGCTCGGAACCGCGGTGATCGGCGGCATGCTGGCGGCCTCGCTGCTCGCGATCTTCCTGATCCCGGTCACGTTCTACGTCGTCGAGCGCGTGTCGAGCCGCGGGCAGCAGCACCCGGCGACGCCGCCGGAGCCCAGCCCCGTGCCGGTGGCGGGGGGCAAGGAGTGATCGCGCGAGCCGCGCCGTGCGCCGCGCTCGTCGCACTGTTCGGCTGCGCCGTGGGGCCGAACTACGAGCGCCCGAAGCTCCCGACGACCCCGACCTTCCGCGACACACAAGAGCAGCAGGCCTCGATCGCCGACCTGCCGTGGTGGGAGGTCTTCCGGGACGACGTGCTGCAGGGGCTGATCCGCGAATCGCTCGAAGAGAACCGCGATCTGCGGACGGCGGTCGCCAACGTCGAGCAGGCCCGCGACGCGGCGGCCGTGCAGCGGGGCGAGCTCTTCCCGCAGTCCGGCTACGAGGGCGACGCGGCGCGCGGCAAGCGGAGCTTCCTGGGCGGCGTCTTCCCGGGCTCGGAGGGCAACGTCGCGAGCTCGTACCTCGCCCTCCTCAACGTCGCCTGGGAGCTCGACGTCTGGGGCCGGATCCGGCGCGCCACGGAAGCGGCGCGCGCGCAGATGCTCGCGAGCGACGCGGTGCGCCGCGGCGTCGTGCTCTCGCTGGTGACCGGCGTCGCGCAGGCCTACCTGGAGCTGCGCGAGCTCGACCTCGAGCTGGAGATCACGCATCGCAACGTCGAGTCGTTCCAGGAGACCTACGAGCTCTTCACGCGCCAGTACCAGGGCGGGGTTGCCTCGAAGCTCGACCCGCTGCGCGGCGAGGCCGCGCTCGCCCAGGTGGCCGCGACGGTGCCGATCACGGAAGAGCGCATCGTGGCCAAGGAGAACCAGCTCGCCGTCCTGCTCGGGCGCCCCCCAGGCCCGATCCCGCGCGGCGCCGCGCTCACCGACCAGGCGCTTCCGCCGGAGGTGCCGGCGGGCATTCCGTCCCAGCTCCTCGAGCGCCGCCCGGACCTGATAGAGGCGGAGCAGAACCTGATCGCCGCGAATGCCGAGATCGGCGTGGCCTTCGCGAACTTCTTCCCGCGGATCGGGCTCACCACGGCGTTTCGCGGCGGCGTCAGCTCCGACCTCTCGCAGATCCTGAAGTCCGGCGCCGAGACCTGGGCGGTCGCCGGCCAGGCGGCCGGCCCGATCTTCACGTTCGGCGAGACCTGGTACACCTGGGAGGCGGCCAAGGCCGCCGACCTGGCATCGCTGTACCAGTATCAGCAGTCGGTTCTGACGGCGCTCTCCGACGTATCGAACGCGCTCATCGCCCGCGAGAAGATCGCGATCCAGCGCGACGAGCTCGAGCGGCAGGTGAACGCACTGCGCGAATCCGTGCGCATCGCCAAGGTCCGCTACGTCGGCGGGCTCTCGACCTACGTCGAGGTGCTCGACGCGGAGCAGCAGCTGTTCCCGGCCGAGATCGCGCTCGCGGAGGCGGAGCGCGATCAGCTACTGGCGGTGGTACAGCTCTACAAGGCGCTCGGCGGAGGTTGGAACGAGGGCGGACCACAGCCCGGCGTGCCGTCGCCGCTCCGACCCTGATTGGAGGAAGCCATGTCGCTCAAATCGCGCGCCCGCTCCTTCTCCAGGCCGTACCGCATCGATCACCCGAAGCGCTTCCGCCTCGACGACATCGACCCGGCCGATATCGGAGGGCTCGCGTCCGAGGACTCGCGACGGGCGAAGGAGGCCCTCGCGAGCGGCGTCGCGCTGCTCAGCGAGCTGCAGGAGAAGCTCTACGCGCAGGACCGCTGGGCGCTGCTGCTGATCTTCCAGGCGATGGACGCCGCCGGCAAGGATGGGACCATCAAGCACGTGATGTCGGGCGTGAACCCACAGGGTACCGAGGTCTACAGCTTCAAAGGGCCCTCGGCCACCGAGCTGGACCACGACTACCTATGGCGCTGCGCGATCCGCATCCCCGAACGCGGGCGCATCGGCATCTTCAACCGCTCCTACTACGAAGAGGTACTCGTCACGCGCGTGCACCCGGAGATCCTCGAGCGGCAGAAGCTCCCGGCCGGCCTCGTCGACAAACGGATCTGGGAGGGGCGCTTCGAGGACATCAACGCCTACGAGCGCTACCTCACGCGAAACGGGATCGCGGTCCGGAAGTTCTTCCTGCACGTGTCGAAGGGCGAGCAGAAGCGCCGCTTCCTCTCCCGCCTCGAGGAGCAGCAGAAGAACTGGAAGTTCTCGCTCTCGGACATGAAGGAGCGCCAGTACTGGAAGGCGTACCAGCGCGCCTACGAGGACGTGATCCGCTACACCAGCACCGAGTGGGCGCCCTGGTACGTGGTGCCGGCCGACAACAAGTGGTTCACGCGCCTGGTGGTGGCGGCCGCGGTGGTCGACGCGCTCGACGGACTCGATCTCGCGTTCCCGAAGATCGACGCCGCGATGCGCAAGGAGTTGCGCGCGGCCCGCGCGATGCTCGAAGGCGACGGGGAGCGCGATCCGAGGAGGGGATGACGATGGAGGCGACCCGCTCCGACGCGCTGGTCTTCTTCGGCGCCACCGGCGACCTCGCCTACAAGAAGATCTTCCCGGCGCTGCAGGCAATGATCCGGCGCGGGCACCTCGACGTGCCGGTGATCGGCGTCGCCAAGGCCGGCTGGGGGATCGAGCAGCTGCGCGAGCGCGCCCGCGCCAGCCTCGCCGAGCACGGCGGCGGCGTCGACGCGGCGGTCTTTGCGAAGCTCGTCGCGCAGCTGCGCTACATCGACGGCGACTACGCCGACGCCACCACCTTCGAAGCGCTCCGCAAGACGCTCGGGTCCGCGGGGCGCCCGGCGCACTATCTCGCGATCCCGCCGAGCTTGTTCCCGACCGTGGTCGAAGGTCTCGCCCGGTCGGGCTGCGCCCCGGCGGTCACCGGCTCGTCGGGAGGGGCGCGGGTCATCCTCGAGAAGCCGTTCGGCCGCGATCTGGCGTCCGCGCGCGCGCTCAATCAGACGCTGCACCGCGTCTTCGACGAGTCCGCGGTGTTCCGCATCGACCACTACCTCGGCAAGGAGCCGGTGCAGAACCTGCTGTTCTTCCGCTTCGGCAACTCCTTCCTCGAGCCGATCTGGAACCGCAACTACGTGCGCAGCGTCCAGATCACGATGGCCGAGAGCTTTGGCGTCGCCGGGCGCGGCAGGTTCTACGAAGAGGCCGGCGCGATTCGCGACGTGGTGCAGAACCACATGCTGCAGGTGGTCGGCTTCCTGGCGATGGAGCCGCCGGCGAGCACCTACCACGAGGCGGTGCGCGACGAGCAGGTCAAGGTGTTCCGCACCATCAAGCCGCTCGACCCGGCCGACCTCGTGCGCGGCCAGTTCCGGGGCTACCGCAAGGAGGCCGGCGTGGCGCCCGACTCGCAGGTCGAGACCTTTGCGGCGGTGCGGCTCGAGATCGACTCCTGGCGCTGGGAGGGCGTGCCGTTCTTCATCCGCGCCGGCAAGTGCCTGCCGGTGACGACCACCGAGGTGCGGGTCGCGCTGCGCCGGCCGCCGCTCGCGAAGGCGCTGCCCCACTCGGGCAACTACCTGCGCTTCCGGCTGAGCCCCGAGGTGGCGATCGCGCTCGGCGCGCGCGTGAAGCAGCCGGGCGAGGGCATGAGCGGCACGTCGACGGAGCTGTCCTTCGTCCACCATCCGGGCGGCGACGAGATGGATGCCTACGAGCGCCTGCTCGGCGACGCGATGGCGGGTGACGCGACGCTCTTCGCGCGCGAGGATGCCGTCGAGACGGCGTGGTCGATCGTCCAGCCGATCCTCGGGAACGCGACGCCGGCGTACGAATACGAGCCTGGCAGCTGGGGCCCCGTCGAGGCCGAACGCCTGACCGCCGGCGTCGGCGGCTGGCACTGCCCGGAGGCGAAGGCGTGAAGGTCCTGGTCGTCGACGTCGGCGGCACCCACGTGAAGCTGCTCGCGACCGGCGAGCGTGAGCCGCGCAAGGTCGCATCGGGACCCCGGATGACCGCGCGCGGCATGGTGGAGGCGGTGAAGCGGCTGGCCGCCGGCTGGCGCTACGACGCGGTGTCGCTCGGCTACCCGGGCCCCGTCCTGCACGGCAGGCCCGTGGTGAACCCGAAGAACCTGGGCGGCGGCTGGGTCGGCTTCGACTTCCAGCGAGCCTTCGGCAAGCCGGTCCGCATCGTCAACGACGCCGCCATGCAGGCGCTCGGCAGCTACCGGGGCGGGCGCATGCTGTTTCTCGGGCTCGGCACGGGGCTCGGCTCGGCGATGATCGTCGACGGCCTGCTCGAGCCCCTCGAGCTGGCGCACCTCCCCTACAAGAAGGGCAGGACCTACGAGGACTACGCCGGCCTGCGCGGGCTGAAGCGCCTCGGCAAGAAGCGCTGGCGCCGCGCCGTCACCGACGTGGCGATCCGGCTCCAGGCCGCGGTCGAGGCCGACTACGTGGTCCTCGGCGGCGGCAACGCGAAGCTCTTCGACACGCCGCCCGACGGCGCGCGCCTCGGCGACAACGCCAACGCGTTCCGCGGCGGGTTCCTGCTCTGGAAGAGCGCCCCGCGGCGCGGGCGCCAGCGGCGTCGTGGGGTTCGTTCGGATTCGCGGAGTTCCGAGAGTTGAAGTCCATGCTCGGCTGCGCGAAGGCCTGAGGGCGGGTGCCCCCCCGATCGCCCCCTGCCGCAACACGAGGATTTGTTCCCGCTTCCTCCAGTGTCCGATCTATACTCGCCGCCCGAGGAAGCACCGTGTCGGGAGCCAGCTCTGGCGCGCGGTGGCGGGCAGCTGCACTTGCTTCGACGGCAGTGCTGCTGTGTACGGGCTGTCTCCGACTGTCGTTCGGAGACGGCGGACACGTCGAGGTCAGTCCGGGCGGCCTCCCCGATTGCTCGTTCGGCCTCGGTGGAATCTGCCTCTGGGCCCCGCTCACGAAGGTGACGCTCGACGCCACGCCGATGCCCGGCTTCTCGGTCGCAGGCTTCTACGACGGGCGGGGCTTCGAGCGCTGCCCTGGGCGCCAGCGATGCGCGATCTGGCTGTTCTGGCTGGAGCAGATCTCTGTCGTCTTCACCCCCGCGGCATACGTGCCCGCGAGCCAGCACCTCGGCGCCGACGGCATCTTGTACCTGCACGACCCGGCGCACAACGCGATCCGCCGCTGGAACGCCCGCACTCGCCAACACCTCGAGCCGTTCTGGCTCTCGCCGGATTCGCGCCACGTCGCGTACTCCGCCGAGAACCGGCGGCTCTACGTCTCCTACGGAGACGGGACGATCACGCAGATCGATCTCGCGCCCCAGCCGCGCGTGCTGCCGTTCGCGAAGACGCCGCTGGCAACCGATGGCTTGGCGACGGCGGGCTCGATCGTCGTGGCGTCCGACGCGTCGGGCGCCTGGAACACGCACTACACCTTCCTGCCCGACGGCACACGCGTCTCGGCGGTCGAGTGGAACTACTTCTCGCGCGAGTACGCCTGGAGCCCCGTTCGCAACCGGCTCTACTTCTTCCGGGACGACACCTCGCCGAACGACCTGCAGTGGGAGTCGATCAATCCGGCGACCGGGAAGATCACCGGCGCCGGCGAGTCGCCGTATCACGGCGACTTCGTGATCCGTCCGCCGATCCGCGTCTCGCAAGACGGCACGCGCGTGCTGCTCGGCTCGGGCGACCTCTACGACGCCGTGACCCTCGAGGTCAAGGGTGTCCTGACGATCGATCCCGACGACGCCGTCTGGCTCGCGGACGGCGGCCTCGTGACCCTGCGCCAGGGCCCGAGCGGCCAGACGCTCCTCGAGCAGTGGACCCCCGATCTGCGGCTCTACAACACCGCCAGCTACGCGGGGACGCCGTTGCGCGTCTTCCAGCACGGCGGCGAATTCCTGGTCGTGACGGAGCTCCATGGGGCGCCGGCCTTCCAGTTCTACGTGCCGACCAACGACGGCGACGGGGATGGCGTCCTGAACCAGGTCGATGCGTTCCCGACCGATCCCGCCGCCTCGCTCGACAGCGACGGCGACGGCTACCCGGACGCCTGGAACCCCGGCAAGGGACCGGCCGACAGCACGATGGGGCTCACCGCGCTCGACGCGTTCCCGCTGGACTCGGCGTGCCAGCTCCCCGAGCAGGCGCTGCCCGGCGATGCCTCGCTCTGCGACATCGCCGGAGCGATCCCCCCCTACCTGCCCACGCCGCAGCAGATGCTGAGCGACGACAACGGCATCGTGTATCTGCTGAGTCCCGGAAATCGGAAGATCTTTCGCTGGTCGAGCGCAGAAGGACTCGACCTGAACCCGATCCCCATCGGCGCTGGTGCGCAAAGGATGGCGTACGACGCCACGCGACGGCGCCTCTACGTCGGCTACGAGCAGGGTGTGATCAGGAAGATCGATCTCGACACGGGCGACGCCGAAGCGCTCTTCACGGCGTTCCCGAAGTCGATCGCCGGACTCGAGACAATTGGTGCCTTCGTATTCGTCGCGGACGTGAGCGGTAGTTGGTTCACCCTCGACGCGGACGGAGCCCGCGTCTCGTCCATCGCGACCTTCGCGATCGGAGCGCCGCGCGACCTCGAGTGGGATCCTGTCGAGCGCCGGCTCTATGCGCTCGACGCCTACGCGTCGGACCTCCTGTGGCGCGCGATCGATCCGGCGACGGGAGCGATCGGGAGCGAGGGCGGCGACACGAATCCGATCGGGAACTACCCGAAGCCCCCGCTGCGCGTGTCGCGCGACGGTGCCCGGATCTCGACGGGATCCGGCGACATCTACGACGCTTCGACGCTCAAATCGACCGACTCGCTGCCGGTCGATCCCGACGACGCGCTCTGGTTGGCGGACGGCGGCCTGTTGACACTGCGTTCCGGGCCGACCGGGACTCGACTCGAGCAGTGGAGCGCCGATCTGCGGCTCTACAACCTGGCGGACTATCCGGGAACGCCGCTGCGCGTCTTCCAGCACGGCGGCGAATTCGTCGTCGTGACGGAGCGGGCCGGGAAGCCGGCCTTCTACCGCTACGTGCCGAGCGACGACGCCGACGGCGACGGCGTCGTGAACCGGGCCGATGCGTTCCCGATCGATCCCGCCGCCTCGGTCGACAGCGACGGCGACGGCTACCCCGACGCGTGGAATCCCGGCAAGGGGCCGGCCGACAGCACGACGGGGCTCACCGCGCTCGATGCGTTCCCGCTGGACTCGGCCTGCCAGCTCCCCGAGCACGCGCTGCCGGGCGATCCCTCGCGCTGCGACGTCGCGCGCGGGATCCCGGCCTATCAGCCCGAGCCGGCCCAGATGCTGTGCGACCGCGACGGCACGCTGTACCTGCTGAGCCCCGCCAACCATGAGATCTTCCGCTGGTCGTTCGCGGAGCACTATCACCGGAACCCCATCCCGGTCGGCCGCGGCGTCCAGAAGATGGCCTACTCGGCTACGACGCATCGCCTCTACCTCGGATACGATACGGGGCTGATCACGCAGATCGACCTCTCGACGGGAGTCGCGGAGGCGCCGTTCGCAAAGACCCCGCTCGCGACGAACGGACTCGCCACGGCCGGTCCGATCGTGGTGGCGTCGGACTTCTCGGGCGCCTGGGACACCCACTACACGTTCCTTCCCGACGGCACGCGGGTCTCGGCCGTGGATTGGAACCGCTACTCGCGCGAGTACGCCTGGAGCCCGGTCCGCAATCGCCTCTACTTCTTCCGCGACGACACCTCGCCAAACGATCTGCACTGGGAGTCGATCGACCCGGTGACGGGCAAGATCACCGGCGCCGGCGAGTCGCCCTATCACGGCGACTTCGTGATCCGTCCGCCGATCCGCGTGTCGCAAGACGGCACGCGCGTGCTGCTCGGCTCGGGCGACCTCTACGACGCCGTGACGATCGAGATGAAGGGGTCGCTCGTAGTCGACCCGGACGACGCCCTCTGGCTCGCGGACGGCGGGCTCGTGACGCTGCGCGAGAGCCCGAACGGCCAGACCCTCCTCGAGCAGTGGACACCCGACTTGCGGCTCTACAACACCGCCAGCTACGCGGGGACACCGCTGCGCGTCTTCGAGCACGGCGGTGAGTTCGTGGTCGTGACGGAGCAGGCGGGAAAGCCGGCCTTCCACGGCTACGTGCCGAGCGACGACGCCGACGGCGACGGCGTCGTGAACCACGTCGACGCCTTCCCGATGGATCCCGCCGCCTCGCTCGACAGCGATGGTGACGGCTACCCGGACGCCTGGAATCCCGGCAAGGGGCCGGCCGACAGCACGACCGGACTCACCGCGCTCGATGCGTTCCCGCTGGACTCGGCCTGCCAGCTCCCCGAGCAGGCGCTGCCGGGCGATCCCTCGCGCTGCGACATCGCCGCGGCGATTCCCGCCTATCAGCCTTCCCCGCAGCAGATGCTGAGCGACCGTGACGGCGTGGTGTATCTGCTGAGCTCGGCCGACGATCGCATCTTCCGCTGGTCGATCGGAACGGGGGAGCACCTGAACCCGATTCCGACCGGCGACGGCGTGCAGGAGATGGCCTACTCGGCGGCGACGCATCGCCTCTACCTCGGCTACTCCTCCGGCGCGATCACCCAGATCGATCTCGCGATGGGCCCCGCGGAGACGCCCTTCGCGACGACCCCGCTCGGGCCCAACGGACTCGCCACGGCCGGTCCGATCGTGGTGGCCTCCGACTACTCGGGCGCCTGGGACACCCACTACACGTTCCTTCCCGACGGCACGCGGGTCTCGGCCGTGGACTGGAACTACTACTCGCGCGAGTATGCCTGGAGCCCCGTCCGCAATCGCCTCTACTTCTTCCGCGACGACACCTCGCCGAACGACCTGCAGTGGGAGTCGATCGATCCGGCGACGGGCAAGATCACCGGCGCCGGCGAGTCGCCGTATCACGGCGACTTCGTGATCCGTCCGCCGATCCGCGTGTCGCAAGATGGCTCGCGCGTGCTGCTCGGCTCGGGCGACCTCTACGACGCCGTGACGATCGAGATGAAGGGGTCGCTCGTGGTCGACCCGGACGACGCCCTCTGGCTCGCGGACGGCGGCCTCGTGACCTTGCGCCCGGGGCCGAGCGGCACGCGACTCGAGCGCTGGAGCGCAGGCCTCGCGCTCTACGAGTTCCAAGACTACCCGGGGACGCCGCTGCGCGTCTTCGAGCACGGCGGCGGGTTCGTGGTGGTAACGGAGCTGGCGGGGAAGCCCGCCTTCTACGGCTACGTGCCGAGCGACGACAGCGACGCCGACGGCGTGTCGAACTCCGCCGACGCCTTCCCGACGGATCCGGCCGCCTCGCTCGACAGCGACGCCGACGGCTACCCGGATGCCTGGAATCCCGGCAAGGGGCCTGCCGACAGCACGACGGGTCTCACCGTGCTCGACGCGTTCCCGACGGACGTCGCCTGCCAGCTCCCGGAGCACGGCATCGACGGTATGTGCGACGCCCGTAAGGTGATTCCCGAGAGCCTCGCCGAACCCTTCTGCGACACCGACGATGCCACGGGCGTCGCTGCGACCGGCTCGCTCACGATGGGTCCCGTAGCGGATCTCGTCCCCTTGTGCAGTGGCTGGATGTTCCTGGCCGAGCAGGACCACGTCGTGCTGCGCCACGTCTTCGATGGTCGGTCGGGCGTCTCGTACCCGCTCCCTGCGAAGGTCAGCGACCTCGAGCTCGACGAAGAGCGCAAGCTCCTCTACGCCGCGCTCCCCGATGCGTGGGCGGTGGCCCGAATCGACCTGCTGGGAGGAGGGATCGAGATCGTGCTCTTGCCGGGACCCGTGGCGCGCGTGACGCTCGGCAAGCTCGGAGAACTCTTTGCCTCGGTGCGCGACGGCTACGAGCAGGACGTCTACCGGATCCCGGCTGGCGCGCTCACCGCCACCGGTGGCGCGCAGCTCGTCGGCTCCTTGGTCCGCTACGCCGCCGCGCGTGACGAGCTCGTGGTGGCCGAGGTCGGGTCGTCACCGTCGCTCCTCGCCCGCTATCGCTACAATCGCGCCAACGACACCGTCACACTGCTCCAGCGAGTCATGGCAGGGTCGAGCGGGCAGGATCTAGCGCTCTCGCCCGACGGCGCTCATGTCGCCTTCGCCGCGGGCGGCGGCAACGGCCCGGGATATTCCATCTTCGACTACGACGCGGCCAACCTCGCCCTGCACCACGGGGAGTGGGCCGTCGGGCCGTACCCGCGAGCGGCGTCCTTCGACGCGAGCGGGACACGCTTGGCAGCCGTCAACGGAGAATCTCTGCTCGTCTTCGACGTGGCGAGCCATCTCCCGACGGCTGAGACGACTCCCATCGGCTGCGACTACGGCTACGGGCGCGAGGCCGCATTCTCGCGCGGCGGCGGGCTCGCCTTCGCGATCGCGGACTGCGGCTTCCGCGCGGATCGGAGTCGAGTGAGCTGGCGCCTGCTCCCCTAGGACCGCGGCGCGCACCACTGCCCCTCACTTGCCGGCGGGCTTCTCCAAGTGCCCGCCGAACTCGTAGCGCATCGCCGACAGCACCTTGTCCTGGAAGTCGGCCTGGCCGCGCGAGCTGAAGCGCTGGTAGAGGGCCGTCGAGAGCACGGGCACCGGCACCGCCTCGTCGATCGCGGCCTTGATCGTCCAGCGCCCTTCGCCCGAGTCCGAGACCTGGCCCGCGAACTTCGAGAGGCCTGGATCCTGCGTCAGGGCGGCGGCCGTCAGGTCGAGCAGCCACGACGCGATCACGCTGCCGCGCCGCCACACCTCCGCGATGTCGCGCAGATCGAGGTCGTACTGGTAGTGCTCGGGGTCGCGCAGCGGCGTCGTCTCGGCGTCGACCTCGTGCTTCTGCTTGCCCGCATTCGCCGCGCGCAGCACGCCGAGGCCCTCCGCGTACGCTGCCATGACGCCGTACTCGATGCCGTTGTGGACCATCTTCACGAAGTGGCCGGCGCCGTTCGGGCCGCAGTGCAGGTAGCCCTGCTCTGCCGTGCCGCCGAGCTTCTCGCGACCCGGGGTGCGCGGGACGTCGCCGAGGCCGGGAGCCAGCGCCGCGAAGATCGGATCGAGGCGCCCGACCACCGCGGGCTCGCCGCCGATCATCATGCAGTAGCCGCGCTCGAGGCCCCAGACGCCTCCGCTGGTGCCGACGTCGACGTAGTGGAGCTGCTTCGCCGCGAGCTGTTTCGCACGCCGGATGTCGTCGACGTAGTAGGAGTTGCCGCCGTCGATCAGCACGTCGCCGGGCTCGAGCGCGGGCAGCAGGTCGGCGATCGTCTCGTCCACGGCCGCCGCCGGCACCATCAGCCAGACCGCGCGCGGCTTCTCGAGCTTCCCGACCAGGTCCGCGAGCGAACCGGCGCCGACCGCCTTCTGCTCGACCAGCGCCTGCACTGCCTGGGGCGTCCGGTCGAAGACGACGCAGCGATGCCCGCGGGCGAGCAGGCGCCGCACCATGTTCGCGCCCATGCGGCCGAGTCCGATCATTCCGAGCTGCACGCTGTGGCCCTCCTGAGCTTGCGGTAGCGGCGGATCAGCGCGTTCGTCGAGGCGTCGTGGGCGAGCGCGGGCTCCGCCTCGCTCTCCAGCTCCGCGACGATGCGCTGCGCCAGCACCTTGCCGAGCTCGACGCCCCACTGGTCGAACGAGTCGATGCTCCAGATCACGCCCTGCGTGAAGACGCTGTGCTCGTAGAGCGCGACGAGCGTGCCGAGCGCCTGCGGCGTGAGCTGCTCGGCGAGGATCGTGTTCGAGGGGCGGTTGCCCTCGAAGACGCGGTGGGGCACCAGCCAATCCGGCGTGCCCTCGGCCTTCACCTGCTCCGCCGTCTTCCCGAACGCCAGCGCCTCGGTCTGGGCGAAGACGTTCGCGAGCAGCAGGTCGTGGTGCCGGCCGATCGGGTTGAGCGAGCGGGCGAACGCGATGAAGTCGCAGGGGATGAGCCGCGTCCCCTGGTGGATCAGCTGGTAGAAGGAGTGCTGGCCGTTGGTCCCGGGCTCGCCCCAGTAGACCGGGCCGGTCGCGTAGTCGACCTCGCTGCCGTCGAGCGTGACGCGCTTGCCGTTGCTCTCCATGGTGAGCTGCTGCAGATAGGCCGGGAAGCGCTTCAGATACTGCTCGTACGGCAGCACTGCCACGGTCTGCGCGCCGAAGAAGTCCGTGTACCAGACGCCCAGCAGGCCCAACAGCACGGGCAGATTGCGCTCGAACGGCGCGCTGCGGAAGTGCTCGTCCATCTGGTGGAAGCCGTCGAGCAGCGAGCGGAAGCCGTCCGGGCCGATCGCCAGCATCGTCGAGAGCCCGATCGCCGAGTCCATCGAGTAGCGCCCGCCGACCCAGTCCCAGAAGCCGAACATGTTGGCCGGGTCGATGCCGAACTTCGCGACCTCGCCGGCGTTGGTCGACACCGCCACGAAATGCTTCGCGACCGAGCGCTCGTCGCCGCCGAGCCCGGCGAGCGACCAGGCGCGCGCGGTGTGGGCGTTCGTCATCGTCTCCAGCGTGGTGAAGGTCTTGGAGGAGACGATGAAGAGCGTCTCCGCCGGTTCGAGGTCGCGCGTCGCCTCCGCGAAGTCGGTGCCGTCGACGTTGGAGACGAAGCGGAACGTCATCGAGCGGTCGCTGTAGTGCCGGAGCGCCTCGTAGGCCATCACCGGACCGAGGTCGGAGCCCCCGATCCCGATGTTGACGGCGTTGCGGATGCGCTTGCCGGTGTGGCCCTTCCAGGCGCCGCTGCGCACCCGCTCGCAGAACCCCGCCATCCGGTCGAGCACGGCGTGCACCTGCGGCACGACGTTCTCGCCGTCGACGCGGATCGACGCCCCCTTCGGCGCGCGCAGCGCCACGTGCAGGACCGCCCGCCCTTCCGTGACGTTGATCTTCTCGCCCCGGAACATCGCGTCGATGCGCGCGCGCAGCCCGGACTCCTCCGCCAGCCGCAGCAGCAGTCCGAGCGTCTCGGCGGTGATGCGATTCTTCGAGTAGTCGAGATGGATGCCCGCGGCCTCGGCGGTCATGCGCTCGCCGCGCCCGGGATCGTCCGCGAAGAGCTTGCGCAGCGGCAGCTCCCGGATCGCGCGATGGTGGGCGGCGAGGGCCTTCCACGCCGGGCGTGCGGTGAGCCGTGCGATGCCGGCCGTCATGTCCGGACTCCTCCTGGTCATCGAGCGTGAGCGCCGCGACTCGCGACGAGCGCGCCCGCCAGCGCCGTCCAGCCGGTCTGGTGCGAGGCGCCCAGGCCCTCGCCCGTATCGCCGTGAAAGTACTCGTAGAAGAGGATGTGGTCACGCCAGGCCGGGTCGCGCTGGAACAGCGCGTTCCCGCCGTGCGCGGGGCGCCGGCCGCTCGCGTCGAGCAGGAACAAGCGCAGCAGCCGGCGCTCGAGCTCGTCCGCCACCTCGCCGAGGTTCGCCTTCGCGCCGGAGCCGGTCGGCAGCTCCACCTGGAAGCCGTCGCCGAGGCTGGCGTGGAGGTGGCGCAGCGACTCGAGCGCCAGGAAGTTGAGCGGGAACCAGATCGGCCCGCGCCAGTTCGAGTTGCCGCCGAACAGGCCGCTCGTCGACTCGGCGGGCTCGTAGTCGAGGCGGGCCTGGCAGCCGTCGAGCGCGAGGTCGAGCGGGTGCTCGCGGTGGAAGCGCGAGAGCGAGCGCAGCCCGTAGGGCGAGAGGAACTCCGCCTCGTCGAGCATGCGGGCGAGCACGCGCCGCAGCCGCGACTCGTCGACGATCGCGATCAGCTCGGGACGCCCGTCCTTCGCGAAGTGCTGCCAGAACCCCGCCAGCCTCGGCTTGTGGGCGATGAACCAGCCGGCGCGCGCCCGGAACGCCGGCAGCTGCTGCCACAGCGACTCGTCGAGCCTCACGGCCGCGAAGAGGGGGAGCAGCCCCACCATGGAGCGCGCGCGCAGCGGCAACGTCGAGCCGTCCGGCTTGCGCAGCCGGTCGTAGAAGAAGCCGTCCTGCTCGTCCCACAGCTCGTTCATGGCGCTGGCGATCGAAGCGAAGTGCTCGAAGAACTTGAGCGCCACGTCCTCGTAGCAGCGGTCGCGGTTGGCCAGACGCAGCGCGATCTCGAGCATGTTGAGGCAGAACTTCGCCATCCAGGCCGTGCCGTCGGACTGCTCGAGCAGCTCGCCCGCCGGCAGCATCGCCGAGCGGTCGAAGGGCCCGATGTTGTCGAGCCCGAGGAAGCCGCCCTCGAAGATGTTGTCGCCGAGCGCGTCCTTGCGGTTCACCCACCAGGTGAAGTTGATCAGCAGCTTGTGAAAGGCGCGCGCGAGGAACTCGAAGTCGCCGCCGCCGTCGATGCGGAACACCGCCAGCGCGGCCCAGGCCTGGACGGGCGGATTCACGTCGCCGAAGTTCCACTCGTAGGCAGGAAGCTGGCCGTTCGGATGCATGTACCACTCGCGGCCGAGCAGCAGCAGCTGGTGCTTGGCCGCGGCGGGGTCGATGTGCGCGAGCACGACGCAGTGGAAGGCGACGTCCCAGGCGGCGTACCACGGGTACTCCCACTTGTCGGGCATCGCGATGACGTCGCGGTTGTCGAGGTGACGCCAGTCGGCGTTGCGCCCGGACCGGCGCGGCGGCGGCGGCGGCGGCTCGGCCGGGTCGCCGTCGAGCCAGCGCTCGACGTCGTAGTGGTAGAACTGCTGGCTCCAGATCATGCCGGCGAAGGCCTGGCGCATCACGCCGGCCTCGTCGTCGCTCGCGCCCGCCGGGCGCAGCTCGGCGTAGTACTCGTCCGCCTCGCGCTCGCGCTCGGCGAGCACCCGCACGAAGCCCGCGCCGAGGTCGAGCCCGGCGCCCGCGTCTGCGCGCGCCAGGCGCAGGCGCAGCTCGACGCTGTCGCCCGCCGCGACCGCGACGCGGTACCAGGCCGCGAGCTTGGTGCCGCAGCGCGCCGGGTTCACCGTCGCGGCGCCGGCGACGACGTGGTCGTTGATGCCGTCCTTCGGATGGGGCGTCGCCGCGGCGGCGCCGAACAGGCGCGCCGCGTTGCTCTCGTTCTCGCAGAAGAGCAGCTCCGGGGCGCGGCCGGCGGGATCGGGCCCTGCGGCGAAGAGCCAGCGGCCGAGGTGCTCCTCCTCCGCGATCGCGCTCGCGGCGCCGGCCGCGTCGCGCGGCGTCGCCGCCCGGATCGCGGGCCGCGCGCTCCCGGCCTCCCACGACCAGGTGTTGCGGAACCACAGCGTCGGCAGCACGTGCAGCTCCGCGGCCTCGGGCCCCGCGTTGCGGACGCGGATGCGCAGACACAGGTCGTGCGGCGACGCCTTCGCGTAGTCGGCGCCGATCTGCCAATAGCGATCGCCGTCGAAGACCCCCGTGTCGACCAGCTCGAACTCGCGGTCGCCCTTGCCGCGCTTGGCGTTCTCCTGGCGCAGCCGCGCGTAGGGAAACTCGGCCTGCGGGTAGTGGTAGCGCCAGCGCAGCCACGAGGCGGTCGGTGTGGCGTCGGCGTACCACCAGTACTCCTTGGCGTCCTCGCCGTGGTTGCCCTCGCGGTTGCTCAGGCCGAAGATGCGCTCCTTCAGGAACGGGTCGCGGCCGTTCCAGAACGCGAGCGCCAGACACAGGCGCTGCGCCAGGTCGCAGACTCCCGCGAGCCCGTCCTCGCTCCAGCGATAGGCGCGCGAGCGCGCGTGGTCGTGGGGGAAGTACTCCCATGCGCCCCCGTCCGCGCTGTAGTCCTCGCGCACGGTGCCCCAGGCGCGCTCGCTCAGATAGGGACCGATCGCCTTCCACTCGCCGGGTCGTCCCGGCGGTGCGGACGCGAGCCGCGCTCGCTCCGCGCTCCGAGGCGTTCCTTGCGGCTCGCTGTCCGGCATCGATGCCGGATTGTGGCGCAGCCTCGGGTGCGGCGTTACAAGGGGGCCGGTGGGTTCGCAGCTCTGGCTGATCCGACACGGGGCGACCGAGTGGAGCCGCTCCGGGCTCCACACGGGCCGCACCGACGTGCCGCTGAACGAGGCCGGCGAGCGCGAGGCGGAGGCGTTGCGCCGCCGGCTCGCCGGCCGCCGCTTCGCCCTCGTCTTGTGCAGCCCGCTGGCACGCGCGCGAGAGACCTGCCGGATCGCGGGCTACGGGGACGTCGCGACGGCCACCGGCGACCTCTGCGAGTGGGACTACGGCGAGTACGAGGGGCGTTCGACGGCCGAGATCCGCGAGCGGGACCCGGGCTGGACGATCTGGACGCGCGGCCCGACCATCGGGGAGACGGTCGAGGCGGTGGGCCGGCGCGCGGACCGCGTGATCGAGCGCGCAGCGGCTGCCACGGGTGAGGTGGCGCTCTTCGCCCACGCCCACGTGCTCCGCATCCTCGCCGCCCGCTGGCTGGGCCTGCCGCCCGACGCGGGCCGCCTGCTCGTGCTGGACACGGGGGCGATCGGCGTGCTCGGCTACGAACGCGAGACGCGAGTGATCAGCCGCTGGAACCAGGAGGTCGCGTGACGGCGAGCCGGAGCTCCGCGATCGCAGCGCTGGCATTCTGTGCCGCGCTCGCGACGGCGTGCTCGACGCCGGTGGGCGTGTCGCGCGCCAATCCGCGCAGCGTGCAGCGCGAGCTCACCCGCAGCGTGATCTCGAGCGGGCAGCTGTCGCGAACGACCGTGAACCAGCTCTACCGCTGGGACCTGACCGAGCGCTTCGCGAAGGACCCGGCGGGCGCGATCGCCGTCTTGCACGCGGCGGCGGTCGAGGGGCGCGGCGGACGCGGTGTGCTCTCCGCGCTCGCGGAGCTCTGCTTCCAGCACGCCGAGCGCAGCGGCAAGCGGCCCTACTACTTCGCCGCCGTGCTCTACGCCTACGCATTCCTGTTTCCCGAAGACCCTGCCGACCGCGTCGACGCCTTCGACCCGCGCCTGCGCCTCGCCACCGATCTCTACAACCTCGGCATCGCCAAGGCGTTCGCCTCGAAGGACGGGCGGGAGGTCGTGCCGGAGGGGGGGAGCTTCGAGCTGCCGTTCGGCATGCTCGCGGTCTCGTTCGACGCGGCCAACCTGAAGTGGGGACGCCGCACGCTCGCGCACTTCGCGCCGGTTGCGGAGCTCGAGGTGCACGGCCTCCCGACGCGCTACCGGCGGCCGGGCCTCGGCACGCCGCTCGCGGCGGGAACGCTCCCGCTCGATCCCGCCCAGGGCTTCGACGACTTCGTCGAGCCGTGGGCCAAGGTGCCCGTCACCGCGCTGCTGCGCGTCGAGGGCGTGCACCAGCAGCTCGCGCGCAAGCTCGTCCAGGCCCGGCTCGAGCTGCTCGCCGCCTCGAGCGGCGACACCGCCGAGATCGAGGGCCGCAAGGTGCCGCTCGAGGTCGAGACCACCGCCGCGCTCGCCTACACGTTCGCCGAGTCGCCGCTCTGGGAGCAGGAGATCGCCGGCTTCCTCCGCGGCGCCGGTGTGATCGACCAGAAGAGCCGCCTGGCGGCGCTCACGCCGTATCGGCCCGGGCGCATGCCGATCGTGCTGGTGCACGGCACCGCGTCGAGCGCGGCGCGCTGGGCGCAGCTGGGGAACGAGCTCTCGAACGACCGCGAGCTGCGCGGCCACTACCAGTTCTGGCTGTTCAGCTACGACACCGGCAACCCCATCCTCTATTCGGCGATGCTGCTGCGCGAAGCGCTGCGCGACGCCCTCACGAAGCTCGATCCCGAGGGCCACGACCCGGCGCTCCGGGAGATGGTCGTGATCGGTCACAGCCAGGGCGGCCTGCTCGCCAAGATGACCGCGGTCGAGAGCAGCGACCGCTTCTGGAAGAACGTCAGCGACAAGCCCTTCGACCAGGTCGATCTCTCCCCGAAGACGCGCGACCTGCTGCAGCGCGCCGTCTTCGTGCATCCCCTGCCCTTCGTGAAGCGCGTGATCTTCATCGCGACGCCGCAGCACGGCAGCTACTTCTCGGGGAATCGGCTCTCGCACTTCATCGCGCGCTTCATCACGTTTCCGCTCGACGTACTCCGCATCGCCAACGACCTGATCCTGCGCGGCGATCGGGCCGCCGCGCTCGTCTCCCTGCAGCGCATGCCGACGGCCGTCGACAACATGACCCCCGGCAACCGCTTCATCGTCGCGCTCGCCTCGCTCCCGGTGGCGCCGGGCGTGAAGGCGCACTCGATCATCGCGGTCAAGGGGAGCGGCCCGATCGAGGACGGCAACGACGGCATCGTCGCGTATCAGAGCGCCCACATCGAGCCAGTCGAGTCCGAGCTGGTGGTGCGCTCCGGGCACTCGTGCCAGGACAACCCCCACACGATCGCAGAGGTGCGGCGCATCCTGCTCGAGCAGCTGAAGGACCACTGATGCGGGCCATGCGGGCACTGCTCCGCGGAGCGCTCGCGCTCCCGATCGCCTGGGGCGCCGCCGCGCTGTTCTACACGGTCCCGGCGCCCAAGGGGCTCGCCGGCGCGATCGCCGCGCTGTTCGCCCTCGCGGGCCTCGGCGCGCTCGCCTTCGCGCGCTTCGGCCGCGCGCTCGGGATCGCCGGCCTCCTGCTCGCCGGGGTCGCGCTCTGGTGGTCGCAGCTGCAGCCCACCAACGGCGCCGAGTGGGCGCGCGAGAACGCGCGCACGCCGCACGGCGAGCTGCACGGCGACGTGCTGACGCTCGAGAACGTGCGCGACTTCGACTACCGCAGCGAGACCGACTTCGACGAGCGCTGGGAGACACGCAGCTACGACCTCTCGAAGCTGCGCGGCCTCGACCTGTTCCTGTCGCACTGGGGATCGCCGGCGATCGCCCACACCATCCTGAGCTGGGACTTCGAGGGCTCGCGCCCGCTCGCGATCTCGATCGAGACGCGCAAGGACAAGACGCAGCAGTACTCGGCGATCGCGGGCTTCTTCCGCAACTACCCGATCCTCTACGTCGCGGCGGACGAGCGCGACCTGGTGCGGCTCCGCACCAACTACCGCGGCGAGAGCGTCTGGCTCTACCGCCTGCGCATGCCGGTGCCGCGCGCCCGCGCGCTGCTGCTCGACTACGTCGCGAGCATGAATCGGCTCGTCGAGCGCCCTGCCTTCTACAACGCCCTCACCGAGAACTGCACCACCGCGATTCGTGCCCACGTCGGCAAGGTCGGCGGCAACGTGCCGCTCGACTGGCGCCTGCTCGCCAACGGCTACCTCGACGAGTTCCTCTACGAGCGCGGCGCCGTGACGACGAGCGTGCCGTTCGACGAGCTCAAGCGGCGCGGCCACATCGACGCGCGCGCGAAGGCGGCGGACCAGGACCCGGAGTTCTCCGCGCGCATCCGCGACGGGTTGCCGCCTCGCTAGCCGTCCACTCAGGTCTCTCGCTCGCCCACCCCAACTTGTGGAGCGCCATGCACGCGAATCATCGGAAGTTCAAGTGGCTCGCCTCGCTCCTGGCGCTCTCCGCGCTCTCGTGCCGAAGCATCGGTCCGTCGACGGTCCCGCGCGACCGGATCGACTACGTGACCTCGATCGGGAATTCCTGGAAGCAGCAGACCCTGCTCAACATCGTCAAGCTTCGCTACGGGGACCTCCCCATCTTCCTCGAAGTCACGCAGGTCATCGCCGCCTACCAGCTCCAGAGCACGGTCGCCGCCGGCCTCATCGCCGGAAACCCTCCCTCCACGAACGGACTCATCGGGCCCTTCACCGTGACCGGCAGCGCGGGGGCGACCGACACGTACACGGACCGCCCGACGGTGATCTATTCGCCGCTGATGGGAGTCGACTTCCTGAAGAAGCTCATGACGCCGATTCCCCCCAGCGCCGTGCTGTTCCTGCTCCAATCGGGCTACACCGCCCAGCTCGTGCTGCCGATCGCGGTGGATTCGATCAACGGCGTCGCCAACGAGTCGAGGCGGGGGATGAAGCGACCCGCCGACCCACAATTCACCCGCGTGGCCGAGCTGATGCGCGAGGTCCAGCTGGCCGGCGCCCTGCAGGCTCGGATCGTGCCTCCCAACAAGGACCACCCCGAGACTTCCGTGATCATCTTCGGGCTGAGCAAGGATCCGCAGATCGCAGCCAAGAGTCTGGAGATCCGGAGCATCCTCGGGCTGAAGCCCGACCTGCGGGAGCTGAAGGTCTACTACGGCGGCTACTCGGGGAGGGACGATGAGCTCGACCTGATGACGCGCTCGATGCTGCAGATCATGCTCGAGCTCTCCACGATCGTGCAGGTGCCCGAGTCCGATGTGGCCGAGGGCCGGGCTGCGCCCGGGTTGGTGGACAACCGGGCGGGCGGAGCCCCGAGTGGACCGACCGTCACGATCCTGAGCGGGCCTGCGGCGCCGAGGGACGCCTACGTTGCGGTGCAATACGGCGGTCGATGGTTCTGGATCCCCGGCACGGACATCCAGTCGAAGTACACCTTCGGCTTCGTGATGCTCCTGTTCTCGATCTCCGACACGGGAGTCAAGGGGACTGCGCCCGTCGTCACCGTGCCTGCCAACTAGCAGCCGGGCGGTCAACCACCGAGAAGGATGGCCACGCCGACCAGCGTGAGCCCGATCGCAGCCATCGCCACTCCGGCTGCCAAGCGGTGGGTGTGCGGGTGGGGGGAACCCGTATGAGTCACAGGTAGGAGCGGCATGAGATCCGAGTAAGCCCAGCTTTTCCGCAGAACGACGTTGATCCACTCGCTCGACACCGTGTAGACAAGTCCGAAGCAGATCGTCAGGAGCGCGCCTTGGGCACTGGGCGATTGCCGAAGGTGGCGCAGCGCTCAAAACGGCAATGCCAGCGTTCAAGGGCTCGCTCACCGAGAACGACATCTGGGCCGTGACGGCCTACATCCAAGCGCGGCTGCCAGAGCGCCCGAAGGCCAGCACTTCACACTGACCCCACTACGCACCGCTGCAGCGGGTGGTGGCCGGTAGAGGCAAGGCGCTTGCTTGATCTGCGTCGCGGAGAAGGCGTCACTCGCGCGCCTGTTCGGCGCGACGCAGCGGCTATGAAGCGCCCGGACTCTACCCTCGGACTCCACGGTTCCCGCTTGCCATGCGTCGGCTAGCGTGCGGCGTCGCGGATGCAGATTGGGAGCAGGTAATCAGGCAGGAAACTCCTCCCCGGATTGGTCCCGCACCATGTACTCGGCGTACCAATCGGGCCAGTTCGGATCCGCCTCGCCCGTTCGCTTCTCGTGCCGCCCGTGCGCAGCGGCGGCGCGGCGAAGCGCGCTCGCCAGATCGCTCGCGGACGCGAAGGTCGTCGCCGCGCGGTCGATCCGACCGGGGAGGCGCGTGGTGACCTCCTGGAACAACCAGCCGTTGCCGTCCGGATCATTGAACGACGCGAAGGAGCGATAGGTGCGATGCTCGGGATCCGGACCGCTGACCCGGAGCCGCCCGAACAGGTAGGGCTCGTCCTTGCCGGCATACACGCCCCCGGCGTCGTGGAACACGTCGCTGATCGCGACGCCGCGACCGAGCAGCGCGTCGCGGGCGGCCTCGATGTCGGAGACGATCAGGTACAGGCCCTGGGCGGAGCCGGGTGCCGCTGCGGTGACGTTCTTGCCGAAGATGACCGAGCACCCGGAGCCAGGCGGCGTGAACTGGATCACGCGGTAGTCGTCCCCGCTGGCGAAGTCGGCGTCGAGCCGCCACCCCAAGCCTCCGTAGAAACGCTTCGCTCGATCGACGTCGGACACCGGGATGACGACGACCTCGAGCTTCATCTCAACCGTCCCGACGGTCGAGACCGGGGTCACGCTCTCGTTGCTCAGCTTGGTGCTGCTCATGGCGTCCTCCTCGGGTTGGTGGTCAGCGCCATCAGGGTCGCGCTTCGACCGCTCCACGCGGGCAGAGACACCGAGGACCATACCTCGTCGATCTCGTGAACCGCTCCGTCGGGGCGAGCTTCAGCCACCAGTCCTGGGGACGTCGCTGCGGCGCGAGCCCGCTTCGCCCGCGCTGACCCGCGTCGGTCTCGCGCGACCGGCTCGCCTCCCGGGCGCGGCGGCGGTCGCGCGCTCCGGGGGTAGGTGCAATCTCGCCGGCGCTCCGCGACTATCTGAGTGTGAAGGCGACATGGGGCCGTCGATCGGATCGGGGAGTGGCGCGCAGGGTGCCGCTCGAGGCGCGGTTCGCAACGGCCGTCGCCACGGCGGCGATCGCTGCGCTCGCGTCTCCAGGGCCCGCCGAGGCCTTCAAGACCGGCGATCTCCTCGCGCTCCTCTCTAGCGGGTCGGGCAACCGGATCGTGGCGGTCGACCCCGACACCGGAACCGTA
>Ga0335070_10000425_pt1 | contig 47090 bp, 34 predicted proteins | sample Lox_Sample_13_FD_206722 | JGI IMG/M metagenome (GOLD analysis project Ga0335070, IMG submission 206722) | Soil microbial communities from Loxahatchee National Wildlife Refuge, Florida, United States - Lox_Sample_1.3 | ecosystem: Environmental > Terrestrial > Soil > Wetlands | place: USA... | reverse complement strand
TCCGCGGCGATCCCTCCGCGGCGCTGCTCGAGGTGCTCGACCCGGAGCAGAACCACAGCTTCAACGACCACTACCTCGACCTCGACTACGACCTCTCCAAGGTGATGTTCATCTGCACCGCCAATACCATGGGGGGGATCCCGCTCCCCCTCCAGGATCGCATGGAGGTCATCCGGATCGCCGGCTACACCGAGATGGAGAAGCTGAGCATCGCCCGTCGCTACCTCATCCCCAAGGAGAAGGAAGCCAACGGCCTGGCCGACGTGGACGTGACCCTGAGCCGCGAGGCCATCCGGATCATCATCCACCGCTACACCCGCGAGTCCGGCGTCCGCTCGCTGGAGCGGGAGATCGCCGCGGTGTTTCGCAAGGTCGCCCGCGACGTGTTGAAGAACGGCAAGCGCCCGGTCCGGGTGAACCGGAAGATGACCAAGAAGTACCTGGGCGTGGCCCGGTACCGCTTCGGCGAGGTCGAACGCGAGGACCAGGTGGGGATCGTCACCGGGCTGGCCTGGACCGAGATGGGCGGCGAGCTGCTCACCACCGAGGCCACGGTGATGCCAGGGAAGGGCAAGCTGATCATCACCGGCAAGCTGGGCGAGGTGATGCAGGAGTCCGCCCAGGCGGCCATGTCCTACGTCCGCAGCCGCGCCGACCGCTTCGGCATCGACCGGCGCTTTGCCGAGACCTGTGACATCCACATCCACCTGCCCGAGGGAGCCATCCCCAAGGACGGGCCGTCGGCCGGGGTGACCATGGCCACGGCGCTGGTGTCGGCGCTCTCCAAGATCCCCGTCCGCCGCGACGTGGCGATGACCGGGGAGATCACCCTGCGCGGGCGGGTGCTGCCCATCGGCGGCCTCAAGGAGAAGACCCTCGCCGCGCACCGGGCGGGGATGAAGACCGTCCTCATCCCCAGGGAGAACCGGAAGGACCTCCGGGACATCCCGAAGAAGATCCGCGACCAGCTGCGCATCGTCCCGGTGGAGTACGTGGACGATGTGCTCCGCGAGGCGCTCCTGCTGGAGAAGCCGGAGGAGTTCTTCCGCAAGCCGGTGTCCGAGGCCGAACAGGTTCCGAGCGCGCCGCCGGCGTCGGCCTGATCGAGCCAGCACCAGAGCTGGCACTAGGCGCAGTCGAAGAGGATCTTCCCCACGTTCTTCCGCTCGTGCATCCGCCGGTGCGCTGCCGCGCCCTCGGCCAGGGGGAACACCTGGTCGATGTGCGAGCGCACCTTCCCCTCCCGCCACAGGCGCATCAGCGCGTCGAGCGTCGCGCGCAGCGTCGACGCCTCGCCCCAGAGGTGACCGACGTTGACCCCGGACACGGAGATGTTCTTCGACATCAGCTCGAGCGCGTTCCACCGCTTCATCGTGGCGAGGCCAGTGGCGACCTTGAGGAGATTCCGGGACTCGCCCGACGCCGCGTTCGCCCATCCGAAGCAGATGAGCTGACCCACCGGGGCGAGCACACGGGTGTTCCGCGTCCACTCGGGCCCACCCAGCGCGTCCAGGACCAGGTCCACCCCCCGTCCGCCGGTCAGACGCTTCACCTCCTCGACGTAGTCCTGGGTGCGGTAGTCGATCGGATGGTCCACCCCGGCCTCACGGAGCACGCCGTGCTTGCTGGCCGAGGCGCTGCCGAAGATGGTCACTCCACCGACCGCCCGGGCGAGCGCGATGGCGGCGAGGCCGACGCCGCCCGCGGCCATGTGCACCAGGAGCGCCATCCCGGGCTTCAGATTCGCCACGCGGTGCAGCATGTGGTGCGCAGTGAGCCAGTTGACGGGGAACGCCGCCGCCTGGTCGAGGTCCATCGTCTCGGGCAGCGGGATCACATAGCGGCCGTCCGCCAGCGCGTGCGTCGCCTGGCCGCCGAAGTGGGTCATGGCCAGGACCCGGGTGCCGACCGGTGGGGCGCTCACCCCCTCGCCGAGCGATGCGACCGTGCCGCTCACCTCGTACCCCATGACCATCGGGGGCTTCGGTGCGTCGGGGTAGAGCCCGACCCGCGCGCTCACGTCCGCGAAGTTCAGGCCCGCCCGGGCAACCCGGATGCACACCTGTCCAGGGCCCGGCACCGGGTCCTTTGCCTCCCGGATGGCGAGCACCTCCGGCGGACCGTAGCGGGTGATGGTCAGTGCGCGCATGACAGGCGCTCCTAGCACACGCCAGGGGCACGCCCGAGTTGGTAAGGTCCCCGAGCGTGGAGACGCTCGCTCCGGGATTCCTCATCGCCATGCCCCAGCTCGGAGACCCGAATTTCCACCGGACGGTGGTCTTCGTCTTCCAGCACGGGCCGGAGGGCGCGCGGGGCCTGGTCCTGAACCGCCCGGGGCCCTTCACCCTCCGCGAGGTCGCCGACGGCCAGTCGCTCCCGGTCGCTCCCCGCCTGGCCCCCCAGAAGATCTTCGTCGGGGGCCCGGTGGAGCCCCAGCGAGGCTTCGTCCTCCACGACCGGACGGCCGTGGACGAGAAGCAGCCGCTCTCCGACGGGCTCTTCCTCTCCGAGACGGTGGACGCGCTCGAGGCGCTTCTCGCCGACTCGGAGGGCAACCTGCGCTTCTACCTGGGGTACAGCGGCTGGGGGCCCGGCCAGCTCGAGCGCGAGCTCGCCGCCGGCGCCTGGCTGTTCACCGAGGTCGCCCCGGCGGCCGTCCTCGGCGGCTCGCCCCAGACCCTGTGGGACGACACCCTGCGCTCGCTCGGCGTCGACCCTGCCATGCTCCAGCCCGGAGGAGGGATGAACTGATGCTGGATCCCGCGCTGCTCGAGTCGCGCATCAAGGCCTCGCTGCCCGACGCCCAGGTCACCATCCGGGACCTCACCGGCACGGGCGACCACTTCGAGGCCCGGGTCGTCTCCCCGGACTTCGAGGGCAAGTCCATGGTGGACCAGCATGCCGCCGTCTATGCCCCCCTCCAGGACCTCCTGGACTCGGGCGAGCTGCACGCGCTTGCGTTAAGGACCTACTCCCCCGAGCAATGGAAGAAGTTCGGGGCCACGAGGACCTGAACCAATGACTCCCGATCTCAAGGCGCGGTTCGACCGGGAGACCCGGTCGCATCCGGTCGTCATCTACATGAAGGGCAACCCGCTCTTCCCCCGCTGCGGCTTCAGCGCCGCCGCGGTGCAGATCCTCCAGACCTACGGCCCGGTGCACGGCGTCGACGTGCTCGCCGACCCCGAGGTGCGTGACGGCATCAAGGAGTACACGCGCTGGCCCACCATTCCCCAGGTGTTCATCCACGGGAAGTTCGTCGGCGGCTCGGACATCGTCCGCGAGCTCGAGGAGCGGGGCGAGCTGAAGGCGCTCATCGACGCCCGGCCCTCGGCGACCTGAGCCGTGAGCGAGGACGAGAAGCAGCCCCCTGCACCCGCGGGACGTCCGACGGCCCCCCTGCCCCAGGCGGAGGCTGGAGGAGCAGCGCAGGAGCGCGGCGCGCCCGGGCTCACCGGCGCGGGTGCGGGGCGCGATGAGGCTCAGCGGCGCATCGTCGAGGCGCGGATGAAGCTCCGGGCCCGCTTCTTCGACCGGATGAAGGCCACCCCGGCCGCCGCCGACGGCAAGCCGCTGGGGAGCGGGCCGCCCAACCGGCACGGGATGCCCCAGGTGCCCATCGGGCAGCACGTGACCGACGGCTGGCCGGTCCTGGACCTCGGCACCAAGCCCGACGTCCCCATCGACCGCTGGACGCTCCGCGTGGACGGCGCCGTCGAGGAGCCGCTCACCCTCCGCTGGGAGGATTTCCTCGCCCTGCCTCAGGTCACCGAGGTGAGCGACTTCCACTGCGTCACCACCTGGTCGAAGCTCGACGTGGAGTGGAAGGGGGTGGCGTTCGCCACCGTGGCCGCGCTGGCCCGCCCGCTCCCGAGCGCGACGCACGTGCTGCTCCACGGCCACGACGGCTACACCACCAACCTCCCGCTGGAGGAGGCGCTCAAGGACGACGTGCTGCTGGTGCACACCGCCGAGGGCCGGCCGCTCCCGCGCGAGCACGGGGGACCGGTGCGGATGATCACGCCGCAGCTCTACGCCTGGAAGGGTTCCAAGTGGATCCAGCGCATCGAGTTCCTCACCCATGACCGACCCGGCTTCTGGGAGACCCGCGGCTACAGCAACACCGCTCACCCCTGGCGGGACGACCGCTACTCCTGAGCTGGCCGCCGTCTCCGCCGAGCCCGCGGCCACGGGGTGGCGCGGGCGGCTCTCCACCTTCCGAGTCCGCCACGCCCGGGAGGAGTCGATCGCCTTCTTCGTCGGAGGGTTCCTCTTCGACGCGGTGATGGTGGGCCGCATCGACGAGACGCCCATGCTGCTCCAGCAGGCGGCGTACCTGCTGGTCACCGGGGTCCTGCTCGGGGCGATGCTGCGCTTCGAGCTGCTGCACCTCGAGCCTCCCGCCTGGCTGCGGCGGCCGTGGCGCTACGTCGAGCACGCGATGCACTTCATGCTCGGCACGCTGCTCAACGCCTTCATCCTCTTCTACGTGAAGAGCGGCTCGGGGGTGACCGCCGCGCTGTTCCTGGCCCTCATCTCGCTGCTCCTGCTGGTCAATGAGCACCCCCGCTTCCACCGGCTCGGACCGGTGGCGCTCTTCGGGCTCTACTCCTTCGCCCTCACCAGCTACCTCGCCTACCTGCTCCCGGTGCTCGCCGGGCACCTCCGCACCTGGATGTTCTTCGCCGCGTCGGCTCTGTCGCTCGGGCCCATCCTCCTGCTCGCACGCCTGATGGCCCGGTGGGGTGAGGACGGACGGCGCGCCTTCCGCCAGGGGGTGGGACCGGCCATCGGCGTCCAGGCGCTCCTCCTGGTGCTCTTCATCCTGCACCTCGTCCCACCGGTGCCGCTCTCGGTCCGCTCGCTCGGGGTGTGGCACCGGGCGGAGCGCGAGGGCGCCGAGTTCAAGCTGAGCCGGCTCCCCCGATCCCGCTGGGCAGACCCCTGGCGAAAGGACGAACCGGTGTTCCTCGCTCGCCCCGGCGACCGGGTCTTCGTCTTCACCCGGATCTTCGCCCCCCACAACTTTCGCGATCAGGTACGCGTGCGCTGGGCGAAGTGGGAGCGCGGGGCCTGGGCCGAGAGCGACGCCATCCCCCTTCGCATCGTCGGCGGCCGCGAGGAGGGCTTCGGCGGCTACGCCTACAAGCAGAACTGGTCACCCGGCGACTGGCGCGTGGCCATCGAGACCGAGGACGGCCGGGAGATCGGGCGAACCCGGTTCGAGCTCCGTCTCGATCCCGAGACGGGCGAGCGCGTCTTCGACGTCCTCCAGAACTGAGAACCCGAGTGGGTTCCCCGGCGGTGCGTGGCCTCAGTCCTCTTCCGCTCGGGCGTGCGAGGGCAGGTTGGGGTGGCGCAGGAGCAGCATCTTCACCTGGGGCTGGTTCCGCACCACTGTCTGCTTGAGCAGATGCGCCAGCACCGAGGGAGGCGTCCCCGCCCAGCGCGCCAGGTTCTGCACCAGGAGCAGCGAGGTGACCGTCCGGTGGCAGAAGATGGCGGCGCTCTTCTGGTCCATCGCCAGGCCGACCAGCTGGGCCAGGATGCGCCCCTCGGTCCGGAAGAGGGTGTCCACCTTCTCCTCCGACAGCCCCGAGCTCCAGCGGGCCCGGAACGCCTCGCGGCTGGCGATTTTGTTCTTCTCCGGCATCTCGCGGCCCACGCTGAGCTGGAAGAGGTCGATGAGCCGGCGCTGGTGGAAGATGCGCTGGAGAAGCGCGGGCGGGGTCTGCACGTTCCGGAGCAGCATCCGCTGCACCTCGGCGTCGCGCAGGAAGGCCTCCTTCTTGGTCAACGCGCCGAGCCCCGTGGGGTGAGGGTGGTGCGCCGCGAGCAGCCGTGCGTGCACCAGCCCGAAGCGCGGGTTCTCCACCAGCGCCCGCGCCACGTTGGGCAGCGGGTCGAAGCACAGGGCCTGCAGCTCCGGATCACCCAGCTGCCCGGCGAGGCGGGTCCGCGAGTCCGCCGGGAACTGGGACAGGCGCTCCTCGAAGAGCCGCCTGAGCGCCAGGCGCTGCGCTTCAGGCTCGGGGGCGGACGACTCGTCGGAGGCCATCGCTGCTTGGGTCTGGAGTCTCCCCCAGCCCGAGGCTGCCGTGCACGGAGACCACCCGCCCCTACACCCTCCGCGCGACGCCCTGGGCGCCCGGCGCTCGTCGACGGGGCCGGGGGCTACCTGCGTCCGCGGACGTTCTGGGTGAGACGGAGGACGTCGGCGAGCACGCCCGCGGCGGTGACGTCGCCGCCCGCGCCCGCCCCGCGGACGATGAGCGGGTAGTCCTGGTAGCGGGCGGTGGTGAAGGCGACCAGCGCCTCGGCCCCCCGCAGCGGGACGGCTGGGTGTCCGGCCTCGACCGCCACCGGGCCGACCCGGACCTTCCGCCCCTCGGCGCCGGGGACGATCTGCACCAGGTAGCGCAGCGTCCGGCCCGCGGCGAGGTACCGCTGCACCCGGGTGCCAAACGCCTCGTCGTCGGCGACCAGCTGGCGGAGGAAGCGCTCCGGATCGTCCTCGGCGAGGAACGCCGCGTCGACGAACGGCTCGACGGACACGTCCTCCAGCTCGAGCTGCAGCCCGAGCTCGCGGGCGAGGATGAGCGCCTTCCGCGCGACGTCGAGGCCGGAGAGGTCGTCTCGCGGGTGTGGCTCGGTGTAGCCGCGATCGCGCGCGGCGCGCACCGCGACCGAGAGCGGAACCCCCGCCATCACCTCCTGGCAGAGGAATCCCAGCGTTCCGGAGAGGCTGCCGTCGATGCGCTCGACCACGTCTCCGGTGGCGACCAGGTTCTTCAGCGTCTCGATGACCGGCAGACCCGCTCCGACCGTGGTCTCGTAGTGCCAGGCCCGGAAGTGGCGGCGGGCCACCTCGAACACCTCCGCGCGACGGTCGAGCGGCAGGGCCAGCGGCTTCTTGTTCGCCGCGACCACGTGGATGCCGCGCCGGAATGCCTCGACGTACAGCCGCTCCATCCCCTCCTCGGCGGTGCAGTCCACCAGCACCGGCAGCTGGAGCCGCGAGAGCCGGTCCAGGAGCTCGGACAGGTCCGGCGGGGACCCGGCCGGGCCGCTGGTGCGCGGCGGGAGCTCGGAGGGCAAGAGGCCTCGGGGGTTCACGTGCGCCCCGTGCCGGTCCACGACGCCGAACAGGCGCGCGTCGACGCCCTGGCGGGACCGCAAGGCGTCGCGTGTGGCCTCCAGCTGGGCGAGAAGCCGGCCGCCCACCGTGCCGCGGCCGAGCAGGAGGACGTTCACCTCGGTCTGTGCGAGGTTGAAGGCGGCGTGCACCGTGCGCACCGCCTCCGCGGTGTCGGCGGCGTCCACCACGCATCCGATGCTCCGCGAGCTCGCGCCCTGGGCGATGGCCCGCACGTTGATGCCCACGTTCCCCAGCGCCCCGAAGAAGCGGCCGGCGACGTTGGGCCACTGTCCCATCGCCTCGGCCACCAGGCTCACCAGCGACACGGGAGTCCGCCCCGGGGGCAGCTCCACCTCGCCCCGGAGGAGCTGGCCGGCCAGCGCCGCCTCGAGCACCGCGCGCGCTCGCGCTGCCGCCTTCCGGTCCACCACCACCGCCAGGCTCTGGCCGTGGCCCGACTGGGTCACCATCCACACCCGGATCTGCGCCTCCTCGAGCGCCGAGAGCGCCTGCACCGCGAGCGACGTCTCGGGCGCCCTCCGGCGTGACTCCACCGCCAGGAGCGCAAGGTGCTCGAGGCTGGTGACACAGGTGGGCCGGTGAGGGTCGGGATTCCCCTGCGCGTCGATGACCGTGCCCTCGCCCGCGTCCACCGTGCTCCGGATCCGCAGCCGGCCGCCGCTCTGCTCGAGGGGAAGCACCGTCCGCCGGTGGAACATCCGCAACCCGAAGTGCGCCAGCTCCTGCGCCTCGTGCCAGGTGAGGCGCGGCACCGGGTAGGCCTCCTCCACCAGGTCCGGGTCGGCGGTCATCACCCCCCCCACGTCGGTCCAGATGGTCACCTCGGTCGCCCCCAGCAGGGCGGCCAGGGTGGTGGCGGCGTAGTCCGAGCCGTTCCGGCCCAGCGTGGTGGTGGAGCCGTCCTTCCTCCGCCCGATGAAGCCGGTCACGACGGGAAGGTGCCCTTCCCACTCCCCCCGCCGGTCCAGGACCGGTCGGAGGCTCGCCTTCAGGTCCACCGTGGCATCGCCGTGCCGGTCGTCGGTGAGGAAGATGTCCCGCGCGTCCACCGCCAGCCCGGGCAATCCGCTGGAGCGGAGCGCCGCGGCGACGAGCGGCGACGACAGCCGCTCGCCCACCGAGAGGAGCACGTCGAGCGGAGCGGGGGCGAGCGTCCCCGCCCGCCGCAGGCTCGAGAGCGCCGCAGCCCCGTCGGCGACGGTCTCCGCCCAGGGGGCCTCCAGAGCGCCGAGCGCCTCGGGCCCGAGCACCTCGGCGCCCCGGGTGCGGACCAGGTCGAGCGCGCGCTGGAGACCCGCGCTCGCCCGCACCTCGTCTCCCTCCGCCGCGGCCCCGGCCGCATCGAGCAGCCACTCGGTCGTGTCGCCGAGGGCGCTCACCACCAGGGCCAGCGGCCGCTCCGCCTCGGCGACCCGGCGGATCACCAGCGGCAGCCGCCCGGAGCTCCCCAGCGAGGAGCCGCCGAACTTGTAGACCTGCCACGGGCTCATGGTGTGCTCCCGAGGGCCAGGCGGACCAGCGGGTCCAGCGCCTCCCACTCGATGAGGAAGGCGTCGTGGCCGTGCGGGCTGCGCACGGTGGCCCGTCGCGCCTCGGCGCCGTGGGCGGTGAGCCAGTCGGCCAGGACGTCCACCTGCGCCGGGGTGAAGAGCTGGTCGGTGTCGATGTCCACGCAGAGCGCCCGGGCGCCCAGAGGGCCGGCCGGCGTCCCCGGGGGCGGCGCGTCGAGGTCGTGGGTGTCCATCGCCTCGAGCTGGAGCAGGTAGGCCCGCGCGTCGAACCGGCGGCGCAGCTTCTTGCCCTGGTGCTCCAGGTAGCTCTGGACGGGCAAGGTCCAGGGAGTCTCGGGCGGCCGTCCGGCCGTCCGGTGCTGGCGAGCGTCGAGCGACGGCTCGGCGCGGTAGGTCAGCATCGCCACCTGCCGGGCGAGCTCGAGCCCACGGCCCACGTCCGATGGCCAGCCCGGGTCGAGCCGGAGGATCTGCCGGGCGACGTGGTTCCAGCCGGTCACCCAGGCGCTGGAGGCGCTCGAGGTGCCGATGGGGAGGATCCGGTCCACTGCCCCCGGACGGAGCACCGGGAGGCACAGGGCGAGCATCCCGCCCAGCGACGCGCCGGTGGTCAGCCGGAGCCGCTCGACGCCCAGCACGTCCAAGAGAGACCAGAGCGCCCTGCCCTGGTCCCACGGCGTGAGCCGGGTGACGCCCTCGGGCCACCCCGGGTCGAGCGGCCCCGAGCTCCCGTAGCAGCTGCCGAGGTTGTTGGCGCAGAGGATGCGCACGGCCGCCGGGTCGAGCGGCCGCCCGGGACCGATCAGCGGTGCCCACCAGCCGCCGGGACCGGCGGCACGCGCGTCCCCGGTGAGCGCGTGGATGACGAGCACCGTCGGGATGGAGGGGTCCAACCTTGCGCCGGTACCCGCCCGCAGCGGCGCGGAGCGCACCACCGGCCCCGCGCTCTCCGCGGTGACCTGCGTTCCCAGGCGCTCCAGGACGGGAATGTCCGTCTCCGGCCCCCACCACTGCACCCGCGCGTGGTGGGGATCCACCGTGGCCCCGCCGAGCAGGGCCAGCGGTGGGAGCCGCAGGTCGAAGAGCCGCGGGGACGCCGCGGCGCTGGGGCGGGCACCGGCCATCGCGGTCACCGTCGGGTGCCGAGCGCCTGGTCCAGGTCGGCGAGGATGTCGTCCGGGTGCTCGAGGCCGACCGAGAGCCGCACCAGGTCCTCGGTGACGCCGGTGGCCTGCTGCTCCTCCGGGTTGAGCTGCTGGTGCGTGGTGGACGCCGGGTGGATGATCAGCGAGCGCACGTCACCGATGTTGGCGAGCAGGCTGAACAGCTTCACCCGGTTGATGAGCGCCTTGCCCTCGGCGAGGCCGCCCTTCACGCCGAACGAGACGAGCCCGCCGAACCCGCCGTCGAGGTACTTCTTGGCCAGCGGATACGCCGGGTCCTCCTCGAGGCCGGGGTAGCGCACCCAGGTGACCCGGGAGTCCTTCTTCAGCCAGCGGGCGACCTTGAGCGCGTTCTCCGAGTGCCGGCGGACCCGGAGGTGCAGCGTCTCCAGCCCGTTGATGAAGGCGTGGGCGTTGAAGGGGCTCAGGGAGGGCCCGAGATCCCGGAGCAGCTCGACGCGGGCCTTGAGGATGAAGGAGATGGCCCCGAACGTCTCCCAGAGCTTCAGCCCGTGGTAGCCGGGGTTCGGGTCGGTGAACTCGGGGAACCTTCCATTGTTCCAGGGGAAGTTGCCCGCGTCGACGATGAGCCCGCCGATCGCCTGTCCGTGCCCGCCGATGTACTTGGTGGCGGAGTGGACGACGATGTTCGCGCCGTGCTCGATGGGACGGAGCAGCACCGGCGTGGTGGCGGTGTTGTCCACGATGAAGGGGATGCCTGCCTCCTTGGCGATCTTCCCCAGCTCGTCGAGGTGGATGACGTCCAGCCGTGGGTTGCCCAGCGTCTCGGCGTAGAGCGCCCGGGTCTTGGGGCCGATGGCTGCGCGGAGGGCCGCGAAGTCGGAGGCCTCGACGAACTTCGTCCGGATGCCGAGCCGGGGCAGGGTGACCTTGAAGAGGTTGTAGGTGCCGCCGTAGAGGCTCGAGGTGCTGACCAGCTCGTCGCCCGACTTGAGGATCGTGAGCAGGGCCAGCGTCTCGGCCGCCTGCCCCGAGGCCACTGCCAGCGCTGCCACGCCGCCCTCGAGCGCGGCGATGCGCTGCTCGAGGACGTCGTTGGTGGGGTTCATGATCCGGGTGTAGATGTTCCCGAACTCCTGCAGCGCGAAGAGCCGGGCGGCGTGGTCGGCGTCTTTGAAGCGGTAGCTGGTGGTCTGGTAGATGGGCACCGCCCGCGACCCGGTGGTGGGGTCGGGGCTGTAGCCGGCGTGGAGGGCCACGGTCTCCGGCTTGTAGTTGGGCTTCGGTTCCTCGCTCACTTGTCTGCTCCTTCTGTGGTGGGTGCTGCCTGGGGGACTGCTCGGGGCCGCTCCGGGCCCGGGCCGACCCGGCGGTCACTCGACGGAAGAAGAAGGAAGCGTCAGCGAGTCTTTGTTGCAGGACTCAGGGACACAGGCTTCGACCCCGGGGAGGAGACCACCGTCTCCTGTCGGCCCCGGGCGTGCGCCCCTGATCGGTCGGGAGAGGAGGTCGGTCAACAACACCGACGACAACACTCCCCGGCGACGGAACGCCCGCCCGGGCCATGCATGTGCATGGGCCGCGCGGTAATTCGACGCATCTGGGGAGCGAACTTCCTCACGGGCGGGAACGGTAAGTGCGTCCGCCGCACGGTGTCAAGCGCGGCTCCGCTTGCCCCGCGATTTCCACACCTTCGCCATCCACCCCTCGACCTCGGAGGCCTCGCTGGGGATGTCGGAGGAGAGGTTCCGCATGCCCCGGGCGGTGACCAGGACGTCGTCCTCGATGCGGACGCCGATGCCCCGGTAGCGGGCGGGCACCGTCAGGTCGTCGGTCTGGAAGTAGAGCCCGGGCTCCACGGTGAGCACCATCCCCGGCTCGAGCTTCCCGAACTTGTAGGTCTCGGCGCGTGCCCGGGCGCAGTCGTGCACGTCGAGCCCGAGCATGTGACTGACGTTGTGGAGCGAGTAGCGCTTGTAGAACTGGTTCTGGTCGGCGAGCGCCTCGGCGGCGTCGTCGAGGATGCCGAGCCGCTCGAGCCCCTCGGCGAGCACCTTCATCGCCGCGCGGTTGGGATCGAGGAAGTCCTTGCCCGGCCTCACCTGAGCGAACGCCGCCGCCTGTGCCGCGTGGACCAGCTCGTAGATCTCCCGCTGCTCGGGGCTGAACCGGCCGGACACGGGAAGAGTCCGGGTGATGTCCGCGGTGTACAGGGTGTGCGCCTCGACACCGGCGTCGAGCAGGAGCAAGGTGCCGGGGCGCAGCTCCCCCTCGTTCTTCACCCAGTGCAGGATGCAGGCGTGCTCGCCGGCGGCGGCGATGGTGCTGTACCCGACGTCGTTCCCCTCCACCCGGGCCCGGAGGTTGAAGATGCCCTCCACCTCGCGCTCGTGCCGGGCGGTGCGGAGCCCGGCGATGACGTCCTCGAAGCCGCGCCTGGTCGAGGCGATGGCCGCCGAGAGCTCGCGGACCTCCTGGGGGTCCTTGAGGAGACGCATCTCGGAGAGCGCCGCGGCCAGCTCCTTGTCCCGCGGCGTGTCCTCGAGCGCGCCGTCCACCGCCGGGCTCATCCCCCGGAGCACCCGGACCGCCCTCGTGGCCGGAACCTTGAGGGCGGCCAGCGCGCCGCCCAGCTCGGACAGCGCCCGCGCCTCGTGCACGTCGAAGCGGGCCTGGCTCTGCGGCACGCCCAGGCGCGGGCCGACCCACAGCTCGCCCTTGATGCGGTCGGTGAAGAACGTCGAGTCGGTCTTGCCGGGATTCGGCTCGACGAAGAGCACGTCCCGGTGCCCGCCGCCCTGCTCGGGGAGCATCATCAGCACGCAGTCCGGCTCGAGGTTCCCGGTCAGGTAGTAGAAGTCCGTGCCCGGGCGGAAGCGGTAGTAGGTGTCGTTGGCCCGCACCTTCTCGTGCCCGGTGGGGACGACCAGCGTCTCGCCCGGGAAGAGCTTCGACAGCGCGCGACGGCGAGCGGCGAAGGCGGCGGCGTTCCGCAGCTTCGGCGGCATCCGGACGCTGGCGGGCTTCCAGTCCCGCACCATGAAGTCGAGCAGTGCCGGTGGTGGCGCGATGTCGTGGGGCGCGGGCTTCGTCTGGGGCCCGGAGGTCACCGGCCCCGCGGCGTGGGAGCGTGCAGCGTCGGTGGGGGTGGTGGGCGGGTGGGCCATGGCGAGCGAGCCTCCGGTGAGGGCCCGCGGACGCTACCGCCGCGGGGTGTCGAGGTACAGGCAGTCCGCCGCTCAGCGCCGTCCAGCGGCCCACCCCAGCGCAAAGGGGACCACGGTCTCGGTGCGGAGCGTCCGGGACCCGAAGCCGAGCGGGCGAAACCCACGCCCCTCGAGCAAGGTGCGCTCGTACGGCACCCAGCCTCCCTCGGGGCCAATGGCCAAGGCGAGGCGTCCGCCGGTCGGCGGGCTCCGGGGTCCGTCGTCTCCAGGGTGGAGGAGCCAGCGCTCGCCGGGGCCGAGCAGCGCGTCCATCCGGTCCTCCACGAAGGGGCGGAAGCGAGTCTCGAGCACCACCTCCGGGAGCACTGTGTCCTGCGCCTGCTCGAGGCCGTCGAGCAGGTGCTTCCGGATCCGCCCGGGCGTCAGCACCGGCGAGGCGAGGTAGCTCTTCTCCACCCGCGCCGCGGCGAGCAGCACCAGCCGGTCCACGCCCATCGAAGCAGTGGCGGCGAGGATGCGGCGGAGCGCCTTCGGCCGCGGGACGGCGAGCACCAGATCCACTCCCGGCCGGGCCGGAGGCGGGTGGTCGAGCGCGCAGCGGAGCACGGCCTCCTCGGCCTCGAGCGAGAGGACCTCGGCGCTGCCGACGTTCCCGCCCAGGACGCCCGCGCGTACCGTCCGTCCGGGCGCCACGCCGAGCACCTCGCGCAGATGGCGCAGGCGCTCGCCGCCGAGTCGCGCCGTTCCGTCGGCGGACAGCTCGTCGGGCAGGAGCAGGAGGAGGTTCATGAGGGCATACTCCGGCGCCGTGCCGCCCACGCCGGGAGCTTCATCTGAGCACAGCCGGCCGGCGCCGTGAGGCGCGGGGCGGAGCCACCACGGGTGTTCGAGCGCCTCGCCGCGGACTACCGCGCGCGGCCTCCCTACCCGGAGGCGCTCGTCGCGCGGCTCTCGGCGCTCGCCGGCGAGGGGCGGCGGGTGGTCGACCTCGGCGCCGGCACCGGCCTCCTCGCAGCCCCGCTGGCGCGGCGCGGACACCCGGTCCTCGCCGTCGAGCCCGCGCGCGCCATGCTCGCGGTCTGCGCGGAGGCCTGCGCAGGGCTCGCCGTCACGCCGGTACGGGCCCCGGCCGAATCGACCGGCCTCGGAGCGGTGGAGGCCGGCCTGCTGCTCCTGGCCGACGCCGTCCACTGGGTCCGTCCGGACGCTGCCGGAACCGAGGCGCGGCGGCTGCTGGCGATGGACGGCGTGGCGGCAGTGGTGGCTCCCGAGCCGATGGACACCCCGTTCATGCGCGGGCTCCGCGCGCTGCTGGTCTCGGCCAACGCGAAGGCGCGGAGCCTCCCCGCCGATGCGCGGGTGCGGCAGTTCCTGGCGCTCGCCGCGGGTCCGGGCCGCCCCGACGAGGAGCGCTGGGAGCAGCGGGTGCCGCTCGGCCCCGAGGCGCTCCGCAGCGTGGTGCGGTCGCTCTCCTACGGCGGCCCGGCGCTCGGGCCCGCAGCGACGGAGCGGCTGCTGGAGGCGGTGGAGGCGCTCGGCGCGCGCGAGGGCCCGGAGTGGGCGAGGGTGGTCCGGCTGGTCTGGCTCAGGCGCGGGCGGCGTTCACGCCGGACTCGAACGCGTCCACCTCGGCCGTGATCGGGGCCGCCGGACCACCGAGGCCGGGGTCGTCGAACGGGGCCCGCCCGAGCTGGTGCGTGCCCAGCGCGGGGAACAGCGGCGCCAGCAGGTAGTTCCGGAGGCAGAACCACCAGAAGCTCCGCTCGTTGAGGCGGGGGTCGATGAGCGGGGCGAGCCGGGCGTGCAGCGCGGGCAGGGTGCTCCAGTGCGCGCCGGCCATCTCGTGGTGCGCCGAGTGGAGCCCGTTGTTGAAGAGCAGGAAGTTCAGCACTGGCGAGACGAAGCTCCGCGAGTGGTCGTGCTCGCTCCAGGGGTCGGTGTGCACGTGCTGGATGTAGTTGAAGAGCATGATGGTCCACAGCGCGAAGACCGCCGGGATGAGGAACATCAGCCCCCAGACGATGAACCCGGTCCGCCAGCCGTGCAGGGCGATGGCCAGCGAGAGCAGAGCCAGGTGCGTCCCCACGAAGAGCAGGTACTGCCCCATGATGGTCCGGTACAGCTGCGGGTTCTTCTCCTTGGCCTTCTGGATGTAGTCGCGGATGGGCTCGGACTGGTACCAGCTGGAGACGAAGAAGTAGGTCGCCGCCACCACCGCGTTGTGCTTGTTGGTGAAACGCCAGGTGATGGTCGCGTCACCCGCCTTGTTCACGAACTTGTGGTGGTTCAGGTTGTGCGTCGGAACCCAGGCGAAGGTGGGGTAGCCGTAGAAGATGCTCAACCAGTTGCCGAAGGCGGCGTTGAGCTTGCGGCCGCGGAAGGTCGGCGTGTGGTTGTGGTTGTGGGCGATGACTCCCGCCGACAGCGCCAGGTAGCAGCTCAGCGGACAGAGCCAGATTCCGAGCTCGGGTCGAACGTACGGCGCGAGCGCGACGATCGGCATGGCCAAGGCCCAGGCCAGCGTGCGCCGGTCAGATGAATACCGAAGGTACATATCTTCCAGTGTTTCATGACCGGCCGTTTCCGGCCAGGTGAGAATTTCTTACAGGATCCCGTCGGTCAGCGAGCAGGCGCCGCCTGCGCCTGCAACTGAGCCGGGAAGCGGCCGGCCGCGGCGAGCAGGTCCAGCTGGGCCTGTCGCTGGTTGTCCTCGGCGATGTTGGCGAGCGTCTCCGCGTCGCGGGCCCGCCGCTGCGCGTCGATGAGCTCGAGGTTGGTGCTCGCGCCCGCCCGGTAGGCCACGTCGGCCAGGCGCATCGCGTCGTTCGCCAGCCGGGCCGAGTTCCGCGAGCGCTCCACCGCCGCGCTGGTGCGCTCGACGTTGTCCAGGGCGCTCCGGACGTCCGAGCTGGCCTGGCGCGACGCCGACTCGAGCTGGATACGGGCCTGCGCGAGCTGGGCCTCACGCTGGTGGGTGCGGCCGTAGCGCGCGCCGCCGTCGAAGATGTACCAGGTGAAGAGCGCCTGGGCCTGCCACCCGGTCTCGGGCGTGGTGAGCGACGATGGCTTCTGGAAGAAGGGCTGGCCGACGATGGTGATGTCGGGCAGGTACTCGGTCCAGCTCATGTTCAGCGACCGGTCGGCGGCGCGCTCCTGCTGCTGGAAGAGCAGGACGTCGGCGCGGCCCGCGGCCTCTTCCAGGGCCTGCTCGAGCGTCGGCGGCACCGGGATGTCCGGGATCTCCGCCACGTCCACCGGCTCGTTCTCTCCGAGGAGGATGCCGAGCGCCTCCTGGCTCCGGTAGAGGTTGGCGTAGCTGGTCTGGAGGATGGCCTCGTTGGACTCGAGATCCTCCCCGGCGCGCGCCCAGTCGATCCGGTTCCCGATGCCCCCGCGCAGCCGTGCATCCGCGTACTGGAGGTGGGCGAGCGAGTTGTCCCGGGCCTGGCGGTTGACCTCTACCTGCCGCTTCTGGGCGAAGATGGTGAGGTAAGCGCGGGCGGTGGTGATGGCCACCGTGCGCTGCACGTCGCGCGCCGAGGCCCGCGAGGTGTCCAGCTGATCCGCGGCCCGCGTCCAGTTGGACCAGGCCTGCGGGGCGATGATGGGGATGGACAGCACGCCGTTGACGTTGACCGAGTCCTTGCTCGCCACCACCACGTTCTCGGTCCCGCCATCCGAGCCGCTGGTCTGGAACGTCCGGTCCTTGTTCAGCCGGGTGTAGGTCGCGTTGACGCTGAGGGTGGGGAGCGAGGCGGCCCGGATCTCCTCCATGATGCCGCCCACCCGCCGGATGTCCTCCACCGCCACCCGTGCGCTGGGGTTGCGCTCGATGGCCTCGGCCACGGCCTCCCGGAAGCTGATCTGCCGGGCCACCGGCCGGACCGCGTCCGGGGAGGTGGAGGTCGCCGAGCGCGCGCCGGCGTCCACGCTGAGCAGCGGCGTGGAGGAGGGCTGCTGGCCCGTGGCCGAGGCGGTCATCAGCAGCGCGAGCGCGAGGACTCCGCGGGCACGATGTGGATTCCGGGATGTGCTCACCTGTTCCGACTCCTGGGGGTGTCGTGGGGGTGAAACGGCGGCGCAGCCGTATAGCGCCCCGCCGCGTCATTCGCCTGCCGAAGTGGGCGACCGCTGGCGGAATTCCCGGGTCGCGGTCCCCAGACGCTGGACATGCCCCGGGAGGGGACGCTACGAGCGTGACGGCCCGGATGCGCCCTTCCTCCCGCCCAGAGCACGAGGCAGATCGCGCCACGGCGGACCTGGTCCGGCTCGTGGGGCAGACCCGCCGCCGGCTCTGGATCGCCGCAGCCCGGGTGCTGGCCGCGCGGGGCGAGTCGGTGGTGGCCTGGACGCTGGTGAACCGTCTGGCCGAGCTGGGCCCGCTGACCCAGCGCGAGCTCGCCGACGCCTCGGCACAGCATCCGGCCGGCGTGTCGCGGCAGCTGGACGAGCTGGAGCGCAAGGGGCTCACCACCCGGGGCACCGATCCCGCGGACCGCCGCCGCCGGCGGGTGGAGCTGACCGGCGCGGGGCTCCGCTGGTTCCGTCAGATGCGGCCGCTGGTCGATCAGGCCACGGCGCCGGTCCTGGCGGTGCTGCGCCCCACCGAGCGGCGGGCCCTGACGAGGCTCCTCCGCCGCGTGGTGTCCCAGCCCGAGACCCTCGGGGCTCCTCGAGCGCGCGGCGGAATGCCCAGAGCGCGAGCGCTCCCGCGGCGAAGCCGAGCCAGCGCCTCGCCCGCCTGAGGCGCACCTCGAGCCCCGTCGGCGAAGGGCCGCGGACCAACTCGGGCTGCCCGCCCTGGAAGCCGCCGGTGCGGTGCGAGTCGCCGTGCGCGCCTGGCCGGAAAAGGCTAGGGAGCCACCCCGGTCCCGGCTACCCTCGGGCCGCCCCGCCGTCCGGAGGCCGACCATGAGCAGCCGTGCCCCGCTGACCAACCTGTCCACGCTCCCGCTGGACCGGGTGACCACCACCTTCGAGCTCCCGGGCCACCGGGTGCTCCGGAACCTGGGCGTGGTGCGGGGCATCGTGGTTCGCTCCCGCAACATCGTTGGCACCTTCGTCGCCGGGCTGCAGACCCTGTTCGGCGGGAACATCACCCTCTGGACCGAGATGTGCGAGCAGGCGCGGCGCGAGGCCTTCGAGCTGATGGCCCTGCACGCGCGGCAGATCGGCGCCAACGCGGTCATCGGCGCGCGCTACGACGCGACCGAGATCTCGGCAGGAGTGACCGAGGTGCTCTGCTACGGCACCGCGGTGGTGGTCGAGCCGGTCTGAAGAGGCCGACCGGCCGCTAGCGTAGCCGCTCCCAGTTCCACGCCCCGGCCGCCGCCACCAGCACCGAGGGCAGGAGGGAGCAGAGCGCCCACGCGCCCACCACCGGGGCCAGCGCGAGCGCCTGGACCACCGCCAGGCCGAGAAACCCGAACAGGCCCACCCGTCGCCCGCGCCAGAGGAGCACCAGGCAGGCGATCTGCAGCAGTGCGACCGCGGCGCCCACCGGGATGATCCAGGGCGTGGCGGCGAACCGCTGCCGGTTCTCGCGCGAGAAGGCGAAGGAGAACGCCTGGAGATCGGCCAGCCCGGCGAAGGCGCAGGCCACCGTCAGGAAGATGGACACCGGGCGCTTCGCCCCCGGAGCTCCCTCCGGCGGCGAGGGTTCGGTCACTTCGGCCCCGTGGTCTTGGCCTCGGTCAGGCTCCGGTGGACGACGGCGGTGAAGATGTCGGGGGCGATGAAGCCCTTGCCCCAGGTCGCGTCCCACTGCGCCGTCGGCTTGGCCGCGATGACCTGGTCCAGCGTCCTGCCCTGGGCGATCAAGGCCTTCACCCGATCGCGGATCCCGGCGAGCATGTCGCGGTAGGCCCGGAGCTCGGTCTTCGTCCCGAGCGGGCCGTGGCCGGGGATGAGCCTGGTCCGGTCGTCGATGGTGGGGAGCACCTGGTCGGCCGCGGCGATGATCCCGTCGATGGAGCCGCCGCTGTCCACGTCGATGAAGGGATACATCCCGTTGAAGAAGGTGTCCCCCATGTGGACCACGTTCGCCTTCCGGAAGCGGATGATCGAGTCTCCATCGGTGTGGGCCCGGGCGAGGTGGATGACCTCCAGCTCGTCGCCGTTCAGGTAGAGGTTGATCCCGCTGGCGTAGGTCACCAGGGGCCAGGCCTCGGGTGGCTTGGCCGGGGTCCGCTCCTTGGTCTGTGGGTGGATGCGCTCCATGCCCAGGCGCCTCCGGACGTTCTCCTGCGCCAGGATGACCGCCCCGGCCTCGCCCAGCTTGGCGTTGCTGCCGGTGTGGTCTGCGTGGAAGTGGGTGTTGACCACGAAGCGAATCGGTCCGTCGGCGAGCGTCTTCACCGCCGCGCGGATCTTCGGCAGGAGCGGCTCGAACTGGTCGTCGATGAGGAAGATTCCGTCCTTCCCGGTGGTCACCCCGATGTTCCCGCCCTGGCCCACCAGCATCGACACGCCGCCGGCGACGGGGACCACCTTCACCTCGACCTTGGACCAGTCGGGATCCTCGGCCATCGCCACGCTGCCGAGCACCATCGAGACCGCGAGCAGGTCGCGCTTCATCGGAGATCACCTCCCCCAGCAGAAAGGCCCTGCTCCTTAGCCCAGGAGCGGGGGCGACCGGGAGCCACGGTGCAGCGGGCAGTGGAGCAGACGACGTCGACGTGGCCGGTCGGGTCCCGGGTGGGGCAGACTCCGGCCCGCCGCGGCTGCACCAGGGCGGCAGGAGGCGGACGATGCGACTCTCCGGACGGGTGATGCTGGTGACGGGTGGCGGCGGAGGCCTGGGGCGGGCGATGGCCGAGGGCTTTGCCCGCGAGGGAGCCGCGGTGGCGCTGGCCGATGTGAACCTCGACGGCGCCCGGTCAGTGGCCAAGGGCATCGAGCAGCGGGGCGGCCGCGCCCTGGCGCTCCTCATGGACGTGGCCTCCGAGGAGCAGGTGGAGAAGGGCCTGGCGGACACCGTGCGCGCCCTGGGTCGGCTCGACGTGGCGGTGAGCAACGCCGGCGTTCAGCACATCGCCCCCATCACCGAGTTCGCGCTGGCCGACTGGCGGCGGGTCCTCGCCATCCACCTCGACGGTGGGTTCCTCCTCACCCGCGCGGCGATGCGCCACTGGCAGTCGTCCGGGAAAGGTGGGCTCCTCCTCTACATGGGCAGCGTCCACAGCGTGGAGGCCTCGCCGCTCAAGTCCGCCTACGTCGCCGCCAAGCACGGGCTGCTCGGCCTGGCCCGGGCCGCGGCCAAGGAGGGGGCGAAGATCGGCGTCCGCACCAACGTCATCTGCCCGGGCTTCGTCCGGACCCCGCTGGTGGAGAAGCAGATCCCCGAGCAGGCGAAGACCCTGGGGATCAGCGAGGACGAGGTGGTGAAGAAAGTGATGCTCGGGAACACCGTGGACGGCGAGTTCACCACCCTGGAGGACATCGCCCAGCTGGCCATCGACCTCGCCGCGTTCCCCAGCGCCGCGCTGACCGGGCAGCTGATGGTCGCCAGCCACGGCTGGCACATGCACTGAGGAACTGGCTCAGCGCGGCTGCGGGCTCTCGGGGGACTCCTCGGGAGGGGCGAAGGTGAAGATCGCCTTGGCGATCCACTTCTCGGGCCCGGTTCCGTACCCCACGCCGAAGTTGAGCGCGAACCAGCCCCAGGCAGAGTCGATCACCGCGAACACCCGGTGGGTCTGCTGGTCCCAGGGCAGGAAGTTCCCGAACTGACCAAAGGCCGAGTAGGTCTCGAACCCCACCGCCCAGCTTCTGCTCACCTCGAAGCTCACCTTGGTCGCGGGCTCGAAGTCCGGCTTCCACGCATCGGGGCCAGCGAAGGTCCAGCCGATGATGGGGTTGACCGAGAAGTACCACCGGCCCCAGCGCGCGTCGACGATCGGCCGGATCTCGCCGCTCCAGCCGGCGGCCTCGTAGCGCTTGGAGACCCGTGCCAGCTCGAAGTTGAGGGCGAAGCGGAACGCGCCCACCGGCTCGGGCCACCGGAACTTGGTCCGGAGCTTTACCCCGCCCGAGTCCCAGCCTCCGTCCGGGCGGAGCACGGTCTGGAGGTAGAGCCCGAGCTCCCACCAGGTGGTGAGCCCGAGGTGCGGCTCGAAGGTGAGGTGGGTGAGGTGCTCGGTGGGGACCTCGCCCTCCGGCGACGGCTCGGTCGTCCCCTGGAAGAAGTGGTTGAGGTGGATCTCCAGCCCGGCCTCGAGCGGGCCGGCGGTGACGGCGTCGTAGACCTGGATCTCGAACGCGTCCTGGGCCGCGGCGTGACCGGAGGCGAGGAGCGCGGTGACGAGGAGGAGTGAGCGGAATCCGCGGGCGCAGGTCACGGGAGCGAGGAGCCTACCCCGGGACCGAAGCCGGGCCAGGCCGATCGGGGTCAGCGCTCCCCCCTCAGCCGGCGGCGCTCAGGCCGGCGAGCACCCGGTGGACGAGCTGGATGGAGATGCTCCCCTCGCCCACCGCCGAGGCGACGCGCTTGACGTTTCCCGAGCGCACGTCGCCCACCGCGAAGATGCCGGGCCGGGAGGTCTCGAGCAGCAGCGGGGGACGGGAGAGTGGCCATCCGCCGCTGGCCAGCTCCTCGGCACCGAGGTCCTGGCCCGTCTTCACGAAGCCCTTGTCGTCCAGCACCACGCAGCCGCCAAGCCATCCGGTGCTCGGGTCGGCTCCCATCATGCAGAACACGTGGCCCACCGGACGCTCCTCGGTCTCACCGGTGGCGTTGTTCCGCCAGTGCACCGCCCCCAGCGCGCCGTCGCCCAGGAGTCCCACGATCTCCGTCCGGGTGCGCAGGGTGATGGCCGGGCTCTCCTCGATCCGCCGGATGAGGTAGCGAGACATCGTCTCCGCCAGACCCCCCGAGCGCACCAGCATGTGCACGTGGCGGGCGATGCCCGACAGGTACACCGCGGCCTGTCCGGCGGAGTTGCCGCCGCCGATGACCACCACCTCCTCGCCCTCGCAGAGCTGCGCCTCCACGTAGGTGGCCCCGTAGTAGACGCCCGCGTTCTCGAACTTGGCGAGGTTCGGCACCTCCAGCTTCCGGTAGCGCGCCCCGCTGGCGATGACCACCGTGCGGGCCCGCACCCGGCTGCCGTCGTCCAGCTCGAGCACGTACGGGCGGCCGCCGCACTCGACGCTGCGCGCCGTCCGGGCGATTGCCACGTCCGCGCCGAACTTCTGTGCCTGGGCGAACGCCCGCCCGGCCAGCGCCTGCCCGGAGATCCCGGTGGGGAAGCCGAGGTAGTTCTCGATCTTCGAGCTCGAGCCGGCCTGCCCGCCGGGAGCGTTCGCCTCGAGCACCAGCACGTCCAGCCCCTCGCTCGCCGCGTACACCGCCGCCGAGAGCCCGGCCGGGCCCGCGCCCACCACCACCACGTCGCGGACCTTCTCGGTCTGGATGGAGGCGTTGAACCCCAGGCACTCCGCCACCTCGGCATTGGTCGGGGCCTTGAGGACCCGGGTTCCGCGGCAGATCAGGACCGGGATGTCTCTGGGCTGGAGCTGGAATTGCTCGAGGATCGCCCTCCCGCCCTCGTCCCGATCCACGTCCAGGTAGGCGTGGGGATGGCCGTTGCGAGTGAGGAACTCCTCGATCCGCAGCGTTCCCGCGTCGTGACGCGAGCCGACGAGGACCACGTCCCCCAGGTGGTTGCTGATCAGCGCCACCCGCCGGAGGATGAAGGCCCGCATCAACAGCTCGCTCAGCTCGGCGTCGGTCACCACCAGCTGCCGGAGGCCGGCAGGCGTGACGTCGGCCACCTCGCCGTCGCCGTACATCCTTGCGGTCGCCAGCGCCCGCCGGCCCGAGAGCATGGTGGTCTCCCCGCTGAACTCCCCGGCCTGATGACGGACGATGAGCCGTTCCCCCGCCCCGTCGGGCTGGACGATGTCCAGAGCGCCCTCGAGCACGACGTAGAAGTGCACCCCCTCGTCGCCCTGCTGGAACAGGACCTCGCCGGCCCGGACCCGACGCCTCGTGCCGTACTGCGCCACCCGCTGGAGCTGGGCCTCGCTCAGCCGGGGGAACATCTGCGCGCCTCGCTCCACCTGGATGGGCGTCTCGACCATGGGCCGTGTGTTCACCCGGCGACCCGCCAGGCGCAAGCCAAACTGCCCACGGTCCCTAGCCGGCGGTGACCGGCACCTGGGCGGGGTGAGTCCCCGGCTCCGGTCGGCGGCGCGAGAAGCGGTCCATCAGGAGGTAGATGACCGGCGTGGTGTAGAGCGTGAGCAGCTGGCTCAGGAGCAGCCCGCCCACCACGCTGATTCCCAGCGGCTTGCGCAGCTCCGAGCCCAGGCCCGAGCCCAGCGCCAGGGGCAGCGCCCCGAAGAGCGCCGCCAGGGTGGTCATGAGGATGGGGCGGAGGCGCAGCTCGGAGGCCTTGAGGATGGCGTCGCGCGTGGACAGCCCTTCGCTCCGCTCGGCCTCCACCGCGAAGTCCACCATCATGATTGCGTTCTTCTTCACGATGCCGATGAGGAGGATGATCCCGATCAGCGCCACGATGCTCAGGTCGGTCCCGGTGAGCATCAGCGCCAGCAGCGCCCCGACCCCGGCGGTGGGCAAGGTGGAGAGGATGGTCACCGGATGGACGTAGCTCTCGTAGAGCACGCCCAGGACGATGTAGACCGCCAGCAGCGCCAGGAGGATCAGCATCGGCTGGCTGGACAGCGATTGCTGGAACGCCTGCGCCGTCCCGGTGAAGCCGCCCTGGACGCTGGCGGGCAGGCGGATCTCCTGCTCGGCCACCTCGATCGCCTTCACCGCGTCGCTCAGTGACTTCCCGGGCAAGAGGTTGAAGGACAGGGTCACCGAGGGGAACTGGCCCTGGTGGTTGATGGAGGTCGGGAGGTTGCCCCGGGTGACGGTGGTCAGCGCCGAGAGGGGGACCAGGCCCCCCGAGCTGGAGCGGAGGTAGAGCTTCCCGAGCGTCTCCTCGTCCTCGAGGTATGCCGGGGTCACCTCCATCACCACCCGGTACTGGTTGGCCTGCCCGTAGGTGACCGAGACCTGCCGCTGGCCGAACGCGTCGTAGAGCGCGCTGTCCACGTCGCGGACGCTCACCCCCAGGCGGGCGGCGCTGTCACGGTCGATGGAGAGCTGCAGCGCGAGGCCGGCCGACTGCTGGTCGGTGGCGACGTCGGTGAGCTCGGGCAGCAGCTTCAACCGCTCGAAGACCCGGGGGGCCCAGGTGTTCAGCTCGGTGAGGTCTTGATCCTGGATGGTGTACTGGTACTGAGTCCGGGCCAGCCGGCCCCCCACCCGGACGTCCTGCGCGGCCTGCATGAAGAGGTTGATGCCCACCAGCTTGGAGAGCTTGGGGCGGAGCCGGGCGATGATCTGATCGGCGGTGACCCGGCGGGGGGGCCGCGGCTTGAGGGTGATGAAGAGCGAGCCGGTGTTCGCCCCGCCGCCGCCCGGACCTCCGCCAATGAACGACACCACGCTCGAGATGTCCGGGTCCTGACCGACGATCTGGTTCACCGCCGCCTGACGGTCCCTCATCGTCTGGTAGCTCACGTCCTGCGGGGCCTCGCTGAACCCGACGAGCAGCCCGTTGTCCTGCTGGGGGAACAACCCCTTGGGGATGCGGACGAAGAGGAAGACGGTGAGCGCCACCGCGCCCAGCACCACCCCCAGCATCAGCCAGGCGTGCGCCAACACGGAGCGCAACGAGCGGTCGTATCCGGAGAAGACCGCCTGGAACGCGCGCTCCGACCATCGGTAGAGCCTCCCCCGGGGCCGCTGGTGCGCCGGCTGGAGCAGGCGGGAGGCCATCATCGGGGTCACGGTCAGCGACACCACCGCCGACATGAGGATTGCCACCGCCAGGGTGACCGCGAACTCGCGGAAGAGCCGCCCCACGATGCCCCCCATCAGGAGGATGGGGATGAACACCGCCAGGAGCGACACGGTGATCGAGACGATGGTGAAGCCGATCTCCCGGGCTCCGCGCAGCGCCGCCTCGAACGGCTGCATCCCGGCCTCGACGTAGCGGGCGATGTTCTCGGTCACCACGATGGCGTCGTCCACCACGAAGCCGGTGGAGATGGTGAGCGCCATCAGCGAGAGGTTGTTCAGGCTGTAGCCCAGGAGCCACATCACCGCGAAGGTGCCGAGGATGGACAGCGGCACCGCCACGCTGGGGATGGCGGTCGCCCGGGCGGAGCGGAGGAAGAGGAACACCACCAGGGTCACCAGCACCACGCTCAGGAGCAGGGTGCGCTCCACGTCGCTCACCGAGGCGCGGATGGTCTGCGTCCGGTCCGAGGCCACCTGGATGTCGATGGCCGGAGAGACCGAGGAGGCCAGGGTGGGGAGCAACGCCTTGATCCGCTCCACCGTGTCGATGATGTTCGCCCCGGGCTGCCGCCGGACGATGATCAGCACCGAGCGCACCCCGTTGGTCCAGCCCGCCACCCGGGTGTTCTGGACGCTGTCCTCCACCCGGGCCACGTCGCCCAGCCGCACCGACCCGCCGGGGGTCCGCGCCACCAGGAGCTCCCGGTACTGGTCGGCGCGGAACAGCTGGTCGTCGGTGGCCAGGGTGGAGCTCTGCAGCTCGCCGGCCACCTTGCCGGTGGGACGGTTCACCGAGGCGGAGGTCAGGACGGCCCGGACGTCGGCCAGGGTGAGGTTCACGCCTGCCGCGGCCTCGGGGTCCACCTGCACCCGCACCGCCGGCTGCTGCCCGCCGCCCACGAAGACCTGCCCCACTCCCTCCAGCTGGGAGATCTTCTGCGCCAGCACCGTGTCCGCCGCGTCGAAGACCTGCGGCAGCGGCAGGGTCTGCGAGGTGAGGGCGAGGATCATGATCGGCGTGTCGCTGGGGTTCACCTTCCGGTAGTTGGGGCGAAAGGGGAGGTTGGTGGGCAGGTCCGCCGCCGCGGCGTTGATCGCCGCCTGCACGTCCCGCCCCGCCGCGTCCGGGTCGCGGTCGAGGTCGAACTGCAGGGTGATGGACGTCGATCCGAGCGAGCTGGTCGAGGTCATGTCGATGAGGCCGGCGATGCGCCCCAGGCGCCGCTCGAGCGGGGTGGCGACCGCCGAGGACATCGTCTCCGGGCTCGCGCCGGGGAGGTTCGCGTTGACCGAGATGGTGGGCAGGTCCACCCGGGGCAGCGGGGCCACCGCCAGCTGGGTGTATGCCGCAGCGCCGAGGAGGAGCACCGCGGCGGCGAGCAGCGAGGTGCCGATCGGCCGGCGGATGAAAGGCTCGCTGATCCCCGACTGGGTCCGCGGCTCGGTGACCGAGTCCTCGGTGGTCATCCCGGGACGCCCTCCGGCGCCGTCCCCGCCTTCCCCTGCTGTCGCCGCGCTGCCACCCACCGCCCGAGGCGCTCCATGTACAGGTAGATGACCGGGGTGGTGTAGAGCGTGAGCACCTGGCTGATGAGCAGGCCGCCCACGATGCTGACCCCGAGCGGCTTGCGGAGCTCGCTCCCGGTGCCGCCCTCCAGCGCCAGGGGGAGTCCACCCAGGAGCGCGGCGAAGCTGGTCATCATGATCGGCCTGAAGCGCAGGAGGCAGGCCTTCTTGATCGACTCGGCGGGCGAGAGCTTCTCCTCGCGCTCCGCCTCCAGCGCGAAGTCGATCATCATGATCGCGTTCTTCTTCACGATGCCGATCAGCAGGACGATCCCGATCAGCGCCACGATGTCGAACTCCATCCCGCACAGCATCAGCGCCAGCAGCGCGCCCACCCCGGCGGAGGGGAGGCTGGAGAGGATGGTGATGGGGTGGATGTAGCTCTCGTAGAGCACCCCCAGCACGATGTAGACGGTGATCAGCGCCGCCAGGACCAGGATCGGCTCGTTGGCCAGGCTGTCGCGGAACTCCTGCGCCGTCCCCTGGAAGGCGGCGTGGAGTCCCCGCGGCATCTGGAGCGCGCCAGTGGCCTCGCGGATGGCCTTGACCGCCGCACCGAGCGACTGGCCGGGTGCGGTGTCGAAGGACAGCGTCACCGAGGGGAACTGTCCCTGGTGGTTGATGGTGAGGGGCGCGGTGGTCTCCACCCGCTGTACCACCGCCGAGAGGGGCACCGGGCTCCCGGTCGCGCTGCGGACGTAGATCCGGTCCAGCGCCCGCGGGCCCTTGGCCAGCTCGGGGTTCACCTCGAGGATGACCCGGTAGAGGTTGAGCTGGGTGAAGATGGTGGAGACCTGCCGCTGGCCGAAGGCGTCGTACAGCGTGTCGTCGATGGCCTGGGTGGAGATGCCCAGCCTCGAGGCGGTGTCCCGGTCGATGTCGAGCAAGGTCAAAGGACCGAGTCCCAGCTGGTCGGTGGCCACGCTCTTCAGCTCTGGCAGGCTGCGGAGCTTGGCCAGGAGCCTCGGTGCCCACTCGGCGAGCTCGGCCGGGTCGGCGTCCTCGAGCGTGTACTGGTAGGGCGTGCGGCTGGCCCGGGTCTCGATCTGGAGGTCCTGCACCGCCTGGAGGTAGGTGGAGATCGCGCCCACCTGGGCGAGCTTCGGCTGGAGCCGGGCGATGAGCTGCGTTGCGGTCGTCTTCCGGTCCTCGCGCGGCTTCAAGGTGATCGACAGCCGGCCGCTGCTGGTGGTGGGGTTGTTCCCGTCCGCGCCGATGAACGAGGCCACCCCGGCCACGTCGGGATCCTCGCGGAGGACGTTCACCACCTGCTGCTGCAGCTCGGCCATCCGGCCGTAGCTCACGTCGGGACCGGCCTCGGTGATGCCGGTGAGCAGCCCGGTGTCCTGCACCGGGAAGAAGCCCTTGGGGATGATCAGCGCCAGCACCACCGTGAGCAGGAACGTCCCCACGGTGATCGCCAGGGTGAGTGGCTGGTGCCGGAGCACCCAGTCCACGCCCCGCCCGTACGCGGCGATGATCCGCTGGAAGGTGCGCTCGCTCCAGGCGTAGAACCGCCCGCGCTGCTCCGGCGGGGGCTCGGGCTTGAGGATCCAGGCGCACATCATCGGCGTCAGGGTCAGCGAGAGCAGGGCGGAGACGCCGATGGCCAGGGACAGGGTGACCGCGAACTCGCGGAACAGCCGGCCGATGAGCCCGGTCATGAAGAGCAGCGGCACCAGCACCGCCACCAGCGACACGGTGAGTGAGACGATGGTGAAGCCGATCTGCCCGGCCCCCTTGAGCGCCGCCTGGAACGGCGACTCACCCTCCTCGATGAAGCGGCTGATGTTCTCGATCATCACGATGGCGTCGTCGACCACGAAGCCGGTGGAGATGGTCAGCGCCATCAGCGACAGGTTGTTCAGGCTGTACCCCAGGAGGTACATCAGCCCGAAGGTGCCGATGAGGCTCAGGGGCACGGTGATGCCGGGGATGGTGGTGGCCCGGAGGTTGCGGAGGAAGAGGTAGATCACCGCCACCACCAGGAAGATGGTGAGGACCAGGGTGAACTCCACGTCCGCCACGCTGGCCCGCACCGTCTCGGTGCGGTCGGCGAGGATCGACACCTGGATGCCCTGCGGGAGGCTGGCCCCGAGCTGCGGGAGCAGGGCCTTCACCCGGTCCGCCACCGCGATGACGTTGGCCCCGGGCTGGCGCTGGACGTTGAGGATGATCGCCCGCTGGTCGTTGGCCCAGCCGGCGAGCTGGGAGTTCTCCACCCCGTCGATGGGAGCCGCCACGTCCTGCAGCCGCAGGGGCGCGCCGTTCTTGTAGGCCAGGACGATCGGGGCGAAGGACTTCGCGTCGCTGAGCTGGTCGTCGGTGGCCAGGGTGTACTCCTGGCGCGGCGTGTCCAGCGTTCCCTTGGGCGCGTTGATGTTCGCCGCGACCAGCGCCGTCCGCACGTCCTCCAGGGTGAGGCCGGTGCCGGCGAGCGCCTCGGGGTCCACCTGCACCCTCACCGCCGGGCGCTGCGCTCCACCGAGCGTGACCAGGCCCACGCCCGAGACCTGGCTGATCTTCTGCGCCAGGATGCTGTCGGCGTAGTCGTTCACCCTCTGCAGCGGGAAGGTGTCGGAGGTGATGGACAGGGTGAGGATGGGGACGTCGGCCGGGTTGCTCTTGCTGTAGGTGGGCGGGGCCGGGAGGTTGGCCGGGAGCACGCTCGACGCCGCGTTGATCGCCGCCTGCACGTCCTGCTGTGCCGAGTCGATGTTCCGGTCGAGCGTGAACTGGAGCGTGACCTGCGAGCTGGTCGCGCTGCTCACGCTGGTCATCTGGGCGAGCGAGGGAATCTGCCCGAACTGCCGCTCGAGCGGCGCGGTGACGCTCGAAGCCATCGTCTCGGCCGACGCCCCGGGGAAGGCGGTCGAGACCACGATGGTGGGGTACTCCACCTGGGGCAGCGCGGAGATGGGCAGCTGGCGGAAGGCGACCAGTCCCGCCAGCGTGAGACCCACGGTGAGGAGGGTGGTCCCCACCGGCCGGCGGATGAACGGCGCGCTGATGCTCACTGCACGCTTGCCTCGCGAGGCGGCGCCTGCTCCTGTCCCTGACGGGCCTGCCGCCGCTGCGGCGCCTGCAGCGGCTGTGGCGCTCGCTGCCCGTGGGCATCCGGCTGAGCGCGCTCGGCCTGCGGCGGGACGACGGGTCGCTGCTGCTCGGTGGGTGCGCCCTGCGGCGCCACCGGCCGCGGATCCACCTTCGCGCCGGCGCGGAGCTGGTTCTGCCCGTCCACCACCACCCGGTCCCCCGGCTGCACGCCCTGGGTGACGATGGCCAGCGGCCCCTGGATGGTGTCGACCTGGACGTTGCGCACCGCCACCGTGCTGTCCGGGTTGACGACGTAGACGAAGACGCCGTTCGGACCGCGCTGGATCGCGGGCGTCGGCACGACCACCACGCCCTCCCGGGTCTGCAGCTGCATCCGCGCCTTCACGAAGAGGCTGGGCCAGAGCCGGAGGTCGGGGTTGGGGAACTCGGCCTTGAGCCGGATGGTCGCCGTCCCCGCGTTCACCTGGTTGTCGATGACCGTGAGCTTGCCGGTGCCGAGCTTGGTCAGCCCGCCGCGGTCCCACGCCTCGACCGTGAGCGGCCCCTTGGAGGAGGCCTCGGCGACCCTCGGGAGGTCGTCCTGGGGGAGGGTGAAGAGCACCGCGATGGGGTCCATCTGGGTCAGCACCACGATGCCGTTCGCGTCGGTGGGGGATACGAGATTCCCCACGTCCACCTGGCGGACGCCGGCGATGCCGTCGATGGGCGAGGTCACGCTCGAGAACTGCAGGTTGAGTCGGGCGTTGTCCACCGCCGCCTGGTCCAGCGCCACCGTGGCCCGGGCTTGATCCACCGTGGCCAGCTGCTGGTCGTACTGCTGCTGGGCGATGAGCTTCTGCGCGCTCAGGTCCTTGTAGCGGGCGAGGTCGCGCTGGGCGTTCTTCAGCGTCGCGGCGTCCCGGGCGGTGGTGGCCTCGGCCTGCTCGAGCGCGATCTTGAATGGCCGGGGATCCAGCTGGACCAGGAGGTCCCCGGTCCTCACCCGGCCTCCCTCCTGGAAGGCGACGGAGAGGATCTGCCCGCTCACCCGCGGACGGATGGTCACCGTGGCGAGCGAGGTGACGTTCCCCAGGCCCTCCACCCAGATCGGCACGTCGCGCTTCTCCGCTGCCGAGACGCCCACCGGGACCGCCCGGGCCTGCGCACCCTGGCCACCCGCCTGCTGGCCGGCGGAACCCTTCCCGCGGCGGAGGAGGAAGACGCCGAGGACCGCGACCAGCGCGATGCCCAGGAGAATCCACCAGCGGCGGACGCGCCGCGGCGCCGGGGACGGGGGCGGCTGCTCGGGCGAGGTCTCGGCCACGATCACTCCTGCCGGCCGAGCGCCGCCAGCAGCCGGGCTCGCGCGGTCGCGAGATTGTATTGCGCCTGGACCAGCTGGGCCGCGGCGTTGGTCAGCTGCACCTGGGCGTCGCTGAGCTCGATGATCGTGCCCACCCCGGCCTGGTACCGGCCCTCGGCGAGACGGAGCTGCTCCTTGCCGTTGTCCACCGCGTCCTGGGCGGCGACCACGCTCTCCTTGTTGCCGAGCAGCGTGGCCTCCGCCTGCTCCACGTCGAAGCGGACCTGGAGCTGCTCGCCGGTGAGCGCAGCGGTCGACGACACGAGGTTCTGCTCGGCCTCGCGCACCCGGCCGACGGTCAAGCCGCCCTGCACCAGCGACCAGGAGAGGGTGAATCCGAAGGCCCAGCTGTCCGCCAGCGCGCTCAGCTCGGGTCCGGCCTTGAAGTAGCTCCCGCTGAAGCCGATGGTCGGACTCCAGCCCCACCGCGCCGAGTCGAGCGTCTTCCCCGACGCCTGCCTGGCGTACTCGAACGAGGCGATCTCCGGCCGGGAGGAGAGGGCCTGGTCGAAGAGGAAGGGGAGCGGCCGGTCCTCGACGTCCACCGGAGGGAGCTCGTCGCCGGCCACCTGGTAGTCGGTGCCCTGGGGCAACCCCATGGCCTGATTGAGCTGGGCCTTGGCGATGTGGTCGTTGTTCTGGGCGTTGATCAGCTGCACCCGCGCGTTGGCCACGTTCAGTCGGGCCAGCGCGAGGTCGATCTCCGGACGCGTTCCCACGCGGACGAAGCCTTCCACCTGCTGCTGGTGGGTGACCTGATTCTTCAACGTCTGGTCTGCCACCCAGACCAGGTCGCGGGTGGCGCGTGCGAGGAAGTAGTAGGTCCGGACGTTCAGGATGACGTTGTTCAGGGTGGCGGCCGCAGTGGCGTTCAGCGAGTCGGCGCTCCGCTGCTGGGACTCCCAGCCCGCCCAGGTGGAGGGATCCCAGAGCGTCTGGCTCCCCGCCACGCCGAAGCGCCAGGTGTTGCAGGTGCTGCTCACGCACTGGGCCACGTTCGAGGTGGTGCCGGTGCCACCGGTGGTCGCCGAGGTCAGGGCCCGGTAGCTCCGGGTCCACGACACCTGAGGCGTCACCTGGGGCAGCAGCGGTGACCGGGCCTGGATGACCCGGCCCTCGGCGGCCGAGGCGTTCGCCCGGGCCTGGATGAGCTGCGGCTGGTTCTTGATGGCCGTCTGGACCGCCTCGTCCAGATGCAACACGTTGGGAGCATCGGGCGGGGGCGCCGCCGGGGAAGGGCGCATGACCGGCGCCGCCGGGGCGGCTGTACCGGCGTCCGCGGCCGGCGACTGTGCCCGGGCCGACCCCGGAACGGCTGCCATGAGGAGCACGAGGAGCGTGGCGCGGGGGAACACGGACCCCTCATGCTCCAGTCCTGACCGGCGCGCACCTTTTTCCTGGGAGGTGTTCATTCGTCCGCAGGCCCGACACCCGGGCCCGGGAAACGTTGTGATGGCAAGGGTTGCTCGTGGTGCGGTGGCCGCATGTGACCAATGACCGGACCGGTGGGCTCGCGTCCGGGCGGTCATTCGTAAGAAGCTTCGCTCTGGAGGCTCGGGGTCTCTCATGTGGATCGTCCGGCTGGCACTGCGCCGGCCCTACACCGTGGCCGTCTTCTCGGCGCTGATCTTCATCGCCGGGCTGCTCTCGGTCACCCGGATGCGGACCGACATCTTCCCATCCATCGACATTCCGGTGGTCATCGTGGTGTGGAATTACCCCGGGCTGTCGGCCGAGGACATGGAGCGGCGCATCGTCCTGATCAGCGAGCGCGCCTACTCCACGGTCATCGACGGCATCACCCACATCGAGTCCCAGTCCATCGCCGGGGTGGGGCTGCTCAAGCTCTACTTCGAGCCGGACGCCGATCTGGGCACCGCCATCTCCCAGATCACCTCGGTGTCGCTCACCGCCAGCCGGATCATGCCCCCGGGGATCCAGCCCCCCAACGTGCTCCGGTTCAACGCCGGCAACGTTCCGGTGGCGCAGATCACCGTGAGCAGCCAGACCGCCGGCGAGCAGCAGCTGTTCGACTACGGACTGAACTTCCTCCGGGTCCGGCTCTTCACCATCCCCGGCACCTCCATCCCCGGACCCTACGGGGGCAAGCAGCGGCAGATCATGGTGGACGTGGACCCCAGCGCCACCGCCGCCAAGGGCCTGAGCCCGAGCGACGTGGTCACCGCCCTGCTCCAGTCGAACGTCATCATCCCCGCCGGGACCGCCCAGATCGGCAGCACCGAGTACAACGTTAAGCTGAACTCCAGCCCCTCGACGGTCGACCAGTTCAACTCCCTCCCGGTGAAGGTGGTGAACGGCGCGCCGGTGCTCCTCCGTGACGTGGCCCACGTACGGGATGGGTTCGCCGTCCAGCAGAACATCGTTCACATCGACGGGAACCGGGCGAGCTACATCGTGCTGCTCAAGCACTCCAACGCCGGCACCCTGGCGGTGGTGGACGGGGTGAAGGACCTGCTTCCGTCGATCCAGGCCGCGGCGCCGGACGGCATCGCCCTCAAGCTCGACTTCGACCAGTCGATCTTCGTCCGGGCGGCGCTCTCCAACGTGCTCCACGAGGCGGTCATCAGCTCCATCCTGGTCTCGCTGATGATCCTCTTCTTCCTGGGGAGCTTCCGGAGCGTGGCCATCGTCTCCAGCTCCATCCCCCTGGCCATCCTGGTGGGCATCGCCGGGCTCTTCGTCACTGGCAACACCCTCAACCTCATGACGCTCGGGGGGCTCGCGCTCGCCATCGGCATGCTGGTGGACGATGCCACGGTGGCGGTGGAGAGCATCCACCGCAACCGCACCTCCGGGAAGCGGCTCACCGTCGCCATCCTCGATGGAGCGCACGAGGTCGCCACCCCGGCCCTGGCCGCCACCCTCACCATCTGCATCGTCTTCTTCCCGGTGGTGCTCCTCACCGGGCCGGCCCGCTACCTCTTCACCCCGCTGGCGGTGGCGGTGGTGTTCTCGATGCTTGCCTCCTACGTGCTGAGCCGGACCCTGGTCCCCGCGCTCGCCCGCTTGCTGGAGCCGGAGGACGCGCACGCCGAGACCGAAGGGACCGGCCTCTTCGCTCGCTTCAACCGCTGGCGCGACGCGCGCTTCGAGCGCTTCCAGGGGGGCTACGGACGCCTGCTTGGCGTGGCGCTCCACCATCGCCCGTGGATCCTCGCCACCTTCGCCCTGGTGGTCCTGGTGTCCGCGGTGCTGCCGGTGTTCATCGGGCTCGACTTCTTCCCCGAGGTGGACGCGGGCCTGATGCGGCTCCACTTCCGCGCCCCGATGGGGACACGGATCACCGACACCGAGCGCCTGGTGCTCGAGGCGGAGCGGAAGATCCGGGAGATCATCCCTGCCCGTGAGCTGGCCTCGCTGAACGACAACATCGGCATCCCGCTCTCGTACAACCTGGCCTTCGTCTCCACCGACAACATCGGGCCGCAGGACGCCGAGATCCTCATCTCCCTCAAGCCCGACCACCACCCCACCCGCGAGTACATGCGGCGCATCCGCCAGGAGCTGGCGAGGGACTTCCCCGGGAGCTCGCTCTACTTCCAGCCCGCGGACATCGTGACCCAGGTGCTGAACTTCGGTCTGCCCGCGCCCATCGACGTGGTCATCGAGTCCAACGATCTGGACAAGGGCTTCACCGTGGGCCGGCAGCTCGCCGCCCGGCTCCGACGGATCCCAGGCATCGTCGACGTGCGCATCCCCCAGGTGCTCGACTACCCCACCCTGAACCTCGACGTGGACCGGATCCGGGCCGCCCAGGTGGGGCTCACCCAGCGCGACGTGGCGAACAACCTGCTCACCTCGCTGGCCAGCAGCTCGCTGGTGAACGCGAACTTCTGGCTCAGCCCCCAGAACAACGTGAACTACCTGGTGGCCGTGCAGACCCCGCTTCCCAAGATGCGGAGCACCAGCGACCTGCTCGCCACCCCGCTCAACCAGTCCGGGTCGCAGCCGGTCAGCCAGACGCTCACCCGCGGTCTCACCGACGCCGCGAGGCCCGCGTCGAGCCTCTATCTCGGGACCTTCGCCCGGCTCTCGCCGGGCAAGACGCTCGCCTCGGTCAACCACTCCACCATCCAGCGGGTGATCAACGTCCAGGCCGCGCCCGAGGGCCGTGACCTCGGCTCGGTGGCCAGTGACATCCAGAAGGCCATCGACTCGCTGCGCGAGGTCCCCAAGGGGATCAAGATCTCCGTCCGGGGGCAGATCGAGAGCATGCGCACCTCGTTCAGCGCGCTCGGCCTGGGGCTCCTCCTCGCGGTGGTGCTCGTCTATCTCTTGATGGTGGTGCTGTTCCAGTCGTGGCTGGACCCGTTCATCATCCTCGCCGCCGTCCCGGGCGCGCTGGTGGGAATCCTCTGGATGCTCGCCGTGACCGGCACCACGCTCAACGTCGAGTCCTTCATGGGCGCGATCATGTCGGTGGGCATCGCGGTCTCGAACAGCATCCTCCTGGTGTCCTACGCCAACGAGCTACGGAGCCAGCGGCGCCTCGGCCCTCTCGAGGCGGCGCTCGAGGCAGGCAAGGTCCGGCTCCGACCGGTGCTGATGACCGCGCTGGCGATGGTGCTGGGCATGCTGCCGATGGCCCTTGCGCTCGGCGAGGGCGGCGAGCAGAACGCCCCGCTGGGCCGGGCGGTGATCGGCGGCCTGCTCGTGGCGACCTTCGTGACCCTCTTCATCGTGCCGGTCGTGTACTCGGTCCTCCGCCGGAAGGAGCCCGAGGCGCACCGGCTGGACGAACGCTTCCTGGAAGAGAGCCAGGGCGCAAACCCCGGAGCGCTGGCATGAGCGAGCCGCACCAGACGGTGAAGCCCGACGCCCCCGCCGGGCAGAGGGCCCAGCCCCGGCCCCGCGCGCTCACCATCGGAACCGCGGTGCTGGTGCTGGCGGTGATCCTCGGGGTGCTGGCCATCGCCTACACCCGGCGAGGCGCCGAGGCGAAGGAGCGGGAGCAGCGCGCCACGGTGCTCGACCGCGGCCCGACGGTCCGGGTCGCCGAGGTGGAGCTGTCCCCCGCGGACCGGACCCTGAGCATCCCTGGCGAGGTGCGAGGCTGGGCCCAGTCCACGCTCTACTCGAAGGTCGCCGGGTACGTGCGCGAGGTGAAGGTGGACAAGGGCAGCCGGGTCACGAAGGGGCAGCTGCTCGCCCGGCTCGAGTCGCCGGAGACCGACCAACAAGTTCTTGGCGCCCGCGCGGACCTCCAGGTCAAGCAGTTCCAGGCCGAGCGGTTGCGCACGCTCCGGCCACAGGGCTTCATCGCCCAGCAGGACCTGGACAACGCCGAGGGCGCGCTCTCGGTGGCGAAGGCCACGCTGCAGTCCCTCCTGGCCCTGCAGGCGTACGAGCAGCTCAAGGCCCCGTTCGACGGGGTGGTGACCGCGCGGTACGTGGACCCTGGCGCGCTGGTGGCGGCGGGGACGTCCTCGAACCAGTCGGTCCAGCCACTGTTCGAGATCGCCGACATGCACATCGTGCGGGTGCAGGTCTACGTGGGACAGGACGATGCGGCCGACATTCGCCGCGGCTCCCCGGTGAGCATCAGCCTCCCGGACGACCCGGCGCACCCCATCGAGGCCAGCGTCACCCGCACCTCCCAGGGAATCGACGCACGCACCCGCACCATGCTCGTGGAGATGGACGTCCCCAACGAGCCGGTGCGGCTGTACCCCGGCAGCTACGTGAACGTGAAGCTCCGCTTCCCGGGACGGCGCACGCCGCTCGTCCCCGGGGAGGCCCTGGCCTGGCGCGGCGACGCGCTCTTTGTCGCCCGCCTCGAGCCCGAGGATCGGGTGAAGCTCCTCCGCGTGCAGCCCGGCGAGGACGACGGCCGCCGGGTGCAGATCCTCTCCGGCCTCCAGGGTGGGGAGCGGGTGATCCTCAACCCGAGCGCCGAGCTGTCGGACGGAGACCGCGTCCAGCCGCTCGCTCCCAAGGGCGGAGGCCCCGCGGCCGGACGGTGATGGCACGCCGCGTGCGCGGCGCAATCCGTTGCTGGTTGAACAGCACCACTTCCGCGGAGGGATCGAGGACCCCAGCTTGGAGCCGTTCAACTCCAGCAGGGGGTCGCACGGATGCTGTACTGGGCTGCAGTCTTCTTCGTGATCGCGATCATCGCCGCGGTCTTCGGCTTCGGTGGCATCGCCGCTGGCGCCGCGGGCATCGCCAAGCTGCTGTTCGTCCTGTTCCTGATTCTCGCCGTCCTCTCGCTCATCTTCGGGCGGGGACGAGCGGTCTAGCCAGGACGGCGGTTGCAGGGCGACGGGCGGCACGGGCCCGGGGTGAGCAACCCCGGGCCGGTGTTGACCCGCCGGACGCGCAGGAGCAGCACGGCGAGGGCCACCGGGAGCAGCGCGAGCGGAGAGCCGGGCTGGCCACTCACGTCGAAGCAGCCGTAGCTCGGAGGGGGAACCGCGCCCCCGCCCGCCACGTTCGGGTCGGTCCCCGCCTTCAGCTCGTCGATGTCCGGCACCCCGTCGCCGTCGCTGTCCTTCCTCTCCGCGCTGAGCGCGTCCAGCGCGGTGTCGAGGCTGGCGATGTTCTGTGCCACCAGGCCGCGGGACCGCATCGAGGTGCCGAACGGCGTGGTCACCGTGCCGAAACCGGTCTGTCCGTTGGCGTGACAGAGCGAGCAGTCCGGGGTGTAGGACAGCCCGAGGTGTGCGCGGACCTCGGCAGGGTAGATGGACGAGGCATGCGCCACGCCACCGGCCAGCACCGTGACCGCGAGCAGAGCGCGTCTCAAGGCATGCTCAGGGTAGCGCAATCCGTCCAGGCGGCGCGGCGATTCCTCCCACCGCGGTCCCGTTCTGGGTGTGACAGCCGTTGCAATCGCCGCTCGGCACCGCGGTGGCCATGCTGCGGGTCTTCCCGTTGAAGCTCACCGTCGCGGTGATGGGGAACACCGGCCAGCCTCCACTGGCGCCGCCGTAGAAGTTGCCGGCCGAGTTCACGGTGAACGAGCGCGACGTCCCGTTCTTGTCCTTGACCGTCACGGTCGCGCCGGTGGCAGCCGAGCCGTCGCACTGGTTCGGCTCGTGTCCCGTCGGGTACACGGTGCCGGCGATGGCGAAGTTCGGCGCATCGCCACTGGTGACGTGGCAGGCGATGCAGGCCACCCCGGGCTGCATCTGCGAGCTGCCGTTCGTCCCCTGGGTCCAGACCTTGTTGCTGCTGCATTGCGGAGGAGCGCTGAACACGGGGTCTCCCGCCGGCGCGCAGCTCCCGGTGGGAGTGCCGGCGTCGACCCAGCTGGCGAAGGTGGCGATGTCGGTGGAGGGGACGCTCACCCCGGCCCCGGGCGGCATCGGCGAGGCCGAGTCCTGCATCCGGATGAGCGACCGCTGCGCGTAGGTCTGGCCGGGGAAGCTGGTGGAGATCGCGGTGAGCGCCGCGTGGCTGTCGAGCGCCATCGGCGCGTTGCCGCTCGGAGGCGAGCCGTGGCAGCTGGTGCAGTGGGTGGAGAGCAGCGTCGCCACGTCGCACGGCAGGTCACCCGGCACCACCCCGCCATCCCCGGTCGAGCCGCCGTCGGCTCCGACCGTCAGATTTCCCACGCCGCCGGAGTAGTCCCCCAGCGAGCAGGCGACGGTGACCAGCAGCAGTGACGACAGCAGACGGCGCATCGAGACACCCCGGGGGTTCCCTCACCAACCTACGCTGGACAGTTGCCGGACTCGGGTCCGTTCCGTCACCGCCGTCTCCCGTGGAGGTGGGTGTGGGCTCCACACCACCCTGGGAGGCTTCGAGCGCCCGGCCTTCAGATGGCTGGCTTGAGCGGGTCGTGCTCGGCGATCAGCTTGGTGACCCGCGCCGATGCGCCCGGTCAGCCGGAGCGCTTCGCTGCGGACTCCACCGCCTCGCTGCTCGGGTTCGTCGCCGCGGGTCTCGGCTTCTCCGTCGTCCCGGCGCTGCACCCGGACGGCCCACGCCGTGCCGGCGTCCGCGCCATCCGGCTTCAGAGGTCGCTCCCGGCGCCCGGGCGAGGGTTTCCACCCGCCCGTGAATTGCCGGCGTAGGCCCTTCGGGCAACATGGACGTCACGTGACCTCCTGCTCCGCTCGTGCCATGAGCTTCGGACGAGCGTGGAACCGAGGAGCATCGAGGATCCCGCCGGCGCGGGACTGAGCACGGGCGAGGCGGCGGCGCGGCTCGCCATCGAGGGCCCGAACGAGGTCGTGGTGCATACCCGCGCCTCGGTGTTCCGGCAGGTGCTGGCCAGCGTCTCCAACCCGCTGTTCGCCGTCCTCCTGGTGGCGGCGGCGGCCTCCGCCGCGCTCGGACAGCGGGTCGACGCAGCCATCATCGTGGCGATGGTGGTCCTCAGCGCCGCCGTCGACTTCGTCCAGTCGTTCCGCTCGGCGAAGGCCGTGGAGCGGCTACGCGCCCAGGTGGCGCCGACGGCCACCGTGCTGCGCGACGGCCGGTGGGTGGAGCTTCCCCGGCGCGACCTGGTGGTCGGCGACGTCATCCGCCTCTCCGCCGGGGACCTGGTCCCCGCCGATGCGCGGCTGCTCAGCGCCCGGGCCCTGCACGTGGTCGAGTCGGCGCTCACCGGCGAGTCCTTGCCCGTGGAAAAGGAGGTCGTCGCCAGCGCCCAGGGCAGCGGGGTGTCGCAGGCCCACGTCTATGCCGGGACCTCGGTCGCCAGCGGCACCGCCCAGGCGGTGGTCGAGCACACCGGCGGCGACACCCAGCTCGGTGCGATCGCCGCGCGGCTCGCCGACCGCCCGCCGCCGACCGCGTTCGAGCACGGCATCCGCGACTTCAGCCTGTTCATCACCCGCACCATCCTCTTCCTGGTGCTCTTCATCGGGGTGGTGAGCGTGGCCGAGCACCGCCCGCCGCTCGAGTCGCTGCTCTTCGCGGTGGCGCTCGCGGTGGGGCTCACCCCCGAGTTCCTGCCGATGATCACCACCGTGACCCTCGCCCAGGGCGCGGTGCGGATGGCCCGCTCGAAGGTCATCGTCAAGCACCTTCCTGCCATCCAGAACCTCGGGAGCATCGACATCCTCTGCAGTGACAAGACGGGCACGCTCACCCGGGGACGGATGGAACTCGAGCGCTCGGTGGACGGCGCCGGGGCCGCCGCGCCCCGCGCGCTCGCCCTCGCCCGGGTGAACAGCACCTTGCAGACCGGGCTGAAGAACCCCCTCGACGACGCGATCCTCGCCGCTCCGGACGGGATGCCCGGGGACTGGCAGCGCGTGGACGAGGTGCCGTTCGACTTCGAGCGCCGCCGGGTGAGCGTGGCCGCGGCGCGCGAGGGAAGGCCGGTGCTGGTCTGCAAGGGCGCCCCGGAGAACGTGCTCTCGGCCTGTACCCGGTGGGAGAGCGGCGGCGCGGTGCAGGCCCTGGACGAGGCGGCGCGTGCCCGCTGCGAATCCACCGAGCGGGCGCTGGCGAGCCAGGGGCTCCGGGTCATCGCCGTGGCCTCGCGCACGCTCGGCGAGGACGAGCGCTGCGGCCTCGACTCCGAGCGGGACCTCTGCCTCGCCGGCTTCCTCGCCTTTCTCGACCCCCCGCTGCCCGACGCGGCCGAGACCGTCGCCGGCCTGGGCAGGGACGGGGTGGCGGTGAAGATCCTCTCCGGCGACGACCCGCTGGTGGTCCGTCACGTCTGCCAGGGCGTGGGCATCGACTCGTCCGACGTGGTGCTGGGCGACGACCTCGACCGGCTCACCGATCCGGCCTTGGGACAGGTGGCCGAGGCCAACCCGGTCTTCGCCCGGGTGTCGCCCCAGCAGAAGACGCGCCTCCTTCTGGCGCTGAGGCGCCGCGGCCACGTGGTGGGCTTCCTCGGCGACGGCATCAACGACGCGCCCTCGCTCCACACCGCCGACGTGGGAATCTCGGTGGCCTCCGCGGTGGACGTGGCGCGAGAGGCGGCGGACATCGTGCTGCTCGAGCGTAGCCTGGGGGTGCTCCACACCGGCATCGTCGAGGGCCGGAGGTCTTTCGGCAACGTCATGAAGTACCTCTTGATGGGGACCAGCTCGAACTTCGGGAACATGCTGAGCATGGCGGTAGCGTCGCTCTTCCTGCCGTTCCTGCCGATGCTCCCCACCCAGATCCTCCTCAACAACTTCCTCTACGACCTGGCGCAGGTGACCATCCCCAGCGACCGGGTGGATGCCTCCTTCCTCGCCCGCCCCCAGCACTGGGACATCCGCGGTGTCCGGCGGTTCATGCTGATCGTCGGGCCGGTGAGCTCGGTCTACGACTTCCTGACCTTCTGGATCCTCCTCGGCGTCTTCCACGCCTCGGAGCGGCTGTTCCACACCGGGTGGTTCGTCGAGTCGCTGGCCACCCAGGTCCTGGTGGTCTTCGTCATCCGCACCGCCGGGAACCCGCTGCGGAGCCGCCCGAGTCCGCTGCTCACCGCCACCTCGCTGGCGGTGGTCGCCATCGCGGCGGTGCTGCCCTTTACCCCGGCCGCCGGGCCGCTCGGGTTCGAGCCTCTCCCCGGACCGTTCTTCCTCTTCCTCGTGCTCGCCACCGCCACCTATCTGCTCCTGGTCCAGTGGGTGAAGGCGGCCGTCGTCCCCAGGTTCACCGCGCCGTCACCTGGCCGTGAAAGAGAGGTCGCATGAGCCAGCCATCCGTCTCCGCCACGCTGTCGCAGCTCGAGCCGCTGCTCGGAGAGGTGGAGCGCGCGACGCCCTCCCCGGCGGAGCTGCAGCCGCTGGCCCGTGCGCACCGCGCCGGCGCGGTGAACCTGCACCACTACCTCGCGCTCCGCAGCCATGATCTGCGCCGTCTCCAGCAGGAGCTGGCCGAGCTCGGACTCTCCTCGCTCGGGCGGGCCGAGGGCCACGTCGAGGCGACGCTCCGGGCGGTGCGCCGGGCGCTCCGGGCGCTCGCCGGTCAGCCACCGGTCAGCGAGCAGCTGCGCGGCCCCGACTTCGTCCAGGGGCGGGGGGCGCTGGCCCGGAATGCCGAGGCGCTCCTCGGGCCCGCTCCGCCTGATCGCGCGGTCCGCATCATGGTCACCGCGGATTCGGGGCTGGCCGGCGATGAGTCCCTGGTTCGCGCCCTGGTCGAACGGGGGATGGGCATCCTCCGCATCAACTGCGCCCATGATGGGCCCGAGGTCTGGACCCGCATCGCCGCCAACCTCCGCGCGGCGGAGAAGGCGACCGGGCGGGCCTGCCGCATCCTCATGGACCTCGGGGGGCCGAAGATCCGCACCGGCCCGCTCAGCCCGGGTCCCCCGGTGATCAGCTGGAAGCTGCGCCGCGACATCCGGGGGAAGCTCCTCGCTCCCACCACCGTGTGGATCGTTCCGGCCGGTGCACGGCCGCCCGCGGCCGGACCGCTGCTCCAGTTCCCCGCCGACTGGACGCGGGGGCTGCACCCCGGTGCCGAGCTCCGCTTTCGCGACGCCCGGGGACTCCGCCGCACGCTGCGCGTCGTCGAGCGGCAGGGCGACGTGCTCCGGGCCGAGGCCGAGCAGAAGGCCTTCGTGGTCCCCGAGACCCGCTTCCACCTCTCCGAGGCGGACCCTGGCGCCTGTCCGCTCGGGCTTCCCGAGCCCGAGATGCCCATCACCCTGGTGGAGGGCGACCGCCTCGTCCTCACCCGCTCGCTCGAGCCCGGCCGCGCGGAGGTGCGCGACCCCTCGGGACGGCTGGTCGAGGCGGGGCAGGTGGGGTGCACCGAGCCGGCGCTCTTCTCCCGGGTGCGGCCCGGCCACCGGGTCCTGCTCGACGACGGGAAGTTCCAGGCCGAGGCGGTGGAGGTGCACCCGGACCGGCTCGAGCTGCGCATCGTGCGCGGCCCGCGCCCCTCGGGGAAGCTGGCCAGCGAGAAGGGGATCAACGTCCCGGACACCTCGCTCCAGCTCCCCGCCCTCACCGACGAGGATCGCCGCGACCTGGCGACGGTGGTGAAGCTCGCCGACCTGGTCGGCATGTCCTTCGTGCAGCGGCCCGAGGACATCCGGGCGCTGCGCGCCGAGCTGGACCGGCTCGGGGCCTCGCACCTCGGGCTGATCCTCAAGATCGAGACCACCCACGCCTTCGCCGCCATGCCTGCGCTGCTCCTGGCGGCGATGGAGCACGACCGCGCCGGGGTGATGATCGCCCGCGGCGACCTCGCGGTGGAGTGCGGCTACCAGCGGCTGGCCGAGGTGCAGGAGGAGCTGCTCTGGATCAGCGAGGCCGCTCACGTACCCGCCATCTGGGCCACCCAGGTGCTCGAGGGGCTGGCGAAGAACGGCGTGCCCAGCCGGGCCGAGGTGACCGACGCGGCGATGGGCGAACGCGCCGAGTGCGTCATGCTCAACAAGGGCCCGCACATCCTCGACGCGGTCTCGGTGCTGGACGACATCCTCCGGCGCATGGAGGAGCACCAGTCCAAGAAGACCGCGCAGCTGCGCGCGCTCCGCTCCTGGTCGCGAAGCGGCTCCTAGCGCCGCGCGCGAGGGGCGACGCGCGTTCCGTCCTCCAGGGCCTCGCCGGGGTAGAGCACCACCGTGTCTCCCTCGGCCAGCCCATCCTTCACCTCGGCCACCCGGGCATTGTGCAGCCCCACCGTGACCGGGCGGAGCGCCGCCCGCCCGGACTCCACCCGGAAGACGCTCCACCGCTCGCCCTGGTGGAACAGCGCCCCGAGCGGGACCAGGAGCGCCCGGGGCAGGTCGGCGGTCACCACGTGCAGCTCGACCCGGAAGCCGTCGCCGAGGCCTCGCCGCCGCTCGGGCAGGTCCACCAGGTCCGCCACCACGTTGACCCGCTGCTCCTCCACCCCCAGGGCGGACACCTTGGTGAAGGCGCTCGGCTCCACCCGCCGCACCCGCGCCTGCAGCGTGCCCTCGCCGCCCCAGCGGTCGATGACCACCTCGGCGCCTGGACGGATGGCCACCGCCTCCGTCGTCAGCACGTCAGCCACTGCCTCCATCGCGCCGAGGTCGCCCAGCTCGAACAGCGCCGTCCCCGGCTGGACCACCGCCTCGCTCTCTTGCAGCACCCGGAGCACCAGGCCCTGGATCGGGCAGGTGACCTCCCAGACGTCCTCCGGCTGGCCGCGGTGGTCCTGCGTGCGCAGCAGGGCCGCCCGCGCCGCGTCGCGCTCGTGCCGGGCGACGTCCCGCCCCCGCTCCGCCACCTCCACGTCGCGGGCCCGAGCGGCACGCTCGGTCTGGATCCGCTCCATCGCCTCCTGCGAGATGCTCCCCGCGGCCCCCAGCTGCCGCGCCCGGGCGAGGTTGCGCTCTCCCTGCTCCAGCTCGTTCCGGGCGAGGGCCAGCGTGGCCTCCGCCCGCTGTGCGGCGTCGTCCGCCGCCCGCGCCCGGGCCAGCACCTCGGACCGGGTCCGGGCGTCGAGGAGCGGCGGGGCGACCGGGACGATGCGCGCCAGGGTCGCCCCGGGGGTGCAGGGGTCTCCGGCGCGCACCGACGGCCGGAGCAGCGTCCCGCTCAGCGGGGAGGAGAGGACGTAGCGCTCCCGGACCCGGACCCGCCCGTCCTCGTCCACCGTGACCCGTAGGGGTCCGGGCCTCACCGTCTCCACCTCGACCACGACCGGGCGCGGCCGGAGCGCGGTCCAGACGAGGCCGCCGGCCACCACCGCCGCTGCCGAGACGCCGATGACGGTTCGCCGCTTCACGCTTCTCACTCCCGCGTCTTGAGGACCGAGATGAGGTCCAGCCTGCCGATGCGCCAGTTCACCCCCGCTGCGCTGAGCACCGCCGCGCCCACGATGAACAGCGACGACTCGGCGAGTGTCCGGGGGGTGGTGACGACCGCGAAGCGCACCGTCTCGTTGCTGAACACCGGGCTGAGCGCCGCGGCGATCAGCGCGCCCAGGACCGCGCCGATGGGAAGCCCCAGCAGCACCTCCACCGCCAGCCCTGAGAAGAGCAGCCGCGCCACCTCGCGATGGGTGAAGCCGATCACCCGCAGCGTGGCGAGCTCACGGGCCCTCTCCGACAGAGCGATGCGCGCGTCGTTGTAGACGATGCTGAAGGCCAGCGCTCCGGCGAACCCGGCGAGGAACACCAGGTCGACCCACATCGTCCGGTTCATCATCTCCTGGAACAGCGCGAGCAGCGTCCTCTGCTGCACGGCCGAGGTGACCCTGGGCATCTCCTTGGTGCGGGTCAGGAACGGCAAGACCTGCGTCTGGTCCAGCTCCACCAGCGCCAGGTCCACCAGCGGCCGCTCCCCGAGCCAGCGCGCCAGCGCGTCGTCGGCCATGGTGGCCCCGAAGCCCACCGGCTCGTCGACCACCCCGTTCACCGGGAGCGCCCCGGTCCTCCGGTCGCCGATGAGCAGCTCCACCTCCACCACGTCACCCGCGTGCACGCGGAGCACCTCGGCGAGGGCACCGGTGAGCACCAGACCGTCCGCGGGGAGCGCCCGCGGCCGGAGCTCGAGGCCGACCAGCCGTCGCAGCTGCGCGGTGGGCGAGATGCCGCTGATCGCCACGTCCCGGAAGCGGTGCCCGAAGCGCAGCCGGACGGGCGCCGTGCGCACCGCCTCGGTGTTCAGCACCCCGGGGAAGTCGCGCAGCTCGGCCAGCACCTCGTCCGCGCCCGCCGAGGTGACCAGGGCCATGCTCAGATCCTCGCGCTGCGCCGCCGGGAGCGCCCTGAGCAGCAGGACGTCCATCGCCGCGAACATCGAGACGGTGACCACCACGATGGACAGAGCGAGCCCGAAGGTCAGCGAGGACAGGAACGCCCGGCCGGGCTGACGCGCCAGCTGCCGGAGCACGAAGCGGCCACTCACCCCCAAGAGCTGCCCCAGGCCCGCGCGCTCCAGCGCCGAAGGACGGTAGTCCGGTGGCGCGGGCGGTCGGAGCGCCTCGGCGGGCGGCAGCGAGGTGGCCCGGTGGAGCGAGGCCCAGGCGCCGACCGCGGCCGCGCCCAGGCTGAGCGCGGAGACCAGCAGGACCTGATGCGGGTCGAGGCGGTAGCGGAGCAGCGGGATGTGGAAGTAGTCCATGTACAGCCCGGTGAGCAGATTCCCGAAGTAGTCGCCGACCAGGAGCCCTCCCAGCAGCCCGGTGACGATGATGATCCCCACCAGCTTCGCGTAGTGCAGGGCGATGGTGCCGTTCCCGTAGCCCAGCGCCTTGAGCGCGGCGATCTGGTCGCGCTCGGTGTCCAGCAGCCGCGAGAAGACCAGGTTCACCAGGAACGCCGAGACGACCAGGAAGATGCCCGGGACGATGGTGGCCATCACCGTCAGCTGCTTGAACTCGTTGGTCACCAGCCGGTGCGAGATGTGCCGGTCACGACCGTACGCGCCGAGGGACCCGTAGCGATCGAGCACCCGGTCCGCCTCGGCGACCACCGCCGGAGCGCTGGCCCCCGGAGCGAGGCGGATCACCACGTCATCGAAGGCGCCGTCCAGGTCGAACGCCGAGGCCAGCCCCTGGCGAGGCATCCACACCACGCCGAACCGCCGGTCGTCGGGGAACAGCGCCCCTTCCTTGAGCTGGTAGACGAACTCGGGGCTGAGCGCCACGCCCACGATCTGCAGCCGCTGCAGCCGTCCGTTGATCCGAGCCGCCAGGGTGGCGCCCGGGACGAGGTGGTCGGCGTCGGCGAAGGCCTGGTTGGCCAGCACCTCGTCGTCGCGCCCGGGCTCGGGCCAGCGCCCCGCCTTGAGGTGGAGACGGTTGAGCGCGGGTGGGCCCTGGTCCGGGATCGACACCAGCCGCGCAGTCGCTGGCTCGTCCAGGCCGGGGACGTCCATCGACACGTCGCGGACGATGCGCGTCTCGACCTGGCCCACTCCGGGGATGGCGCGCAGCCGGTCGGCCACCGGCTCCGGGGCTCGTTTCAACCGGGCGAAGACGTCCGCGAAGCGGTAGCGGGCGTAGTACTCGTCGAGCGCGGTCTTCAGCGTCATGGTCGTCCCGGCCGAGCCGAGGTAGACCGCCGCCCCGCAGCAGATCACCAGGGCGATGGACCCGCCCTGCGCCCTGAGCCGCCAGGCGTCGCGGAGCACCTTCCGGTCGAGCGGCTTCACCAGCTCAGCTCCTCGGGCCGGGCCCGCCGCGCGTTCCGCGACTCCGAGGCCACCCGTCCGTCCGCGAAGCGGAGCACCCGGTCCCCGAGCGCGGCGACGACCGCGTTGTGAGTGATGATCAACGTCGTCCGTCCGAGCTCCTCGTTGACCCGGAGCAGCGCCGAGAGCACGACCTTGCCGGTCTCCTGGTCCAGCGCGCCGGTGGGCTCGTCGCAGAGCAGGAGGTCCGGCTGCTTCGCCACCGCCCGGGCGATGGCCACCCGCTGCTGCTCGCCTCCCGAGAGCTGGGCGGGGAAGTGGTCCATCCGCTCCCCCAGCCCCACCAGCCGCAGCGCCTCCTCGGGC
>Ga0335070_10000424_pt1 | contig 47226 bp, 41 predicted proteins | sample Lox_Sample_13_FD_206722 | JGI IMG/M metagenome (GOLD analysis project Ga0335070, IMG submission 206722) | Soil microbial communities from Loxahatchee National Wildlife Refuge, Florida, United States - Lox_Sample_1.3 | ecosystem: Environmental > Terrestrial > Soil > Wetlands | place: USA... | reverse complement strand
TGATTGCGTTGATTATTGGAACGCGCATGACTCGCACCGTGACGGCAGCCGTTGCTCACCTGCATGAGGCGACGCGGCACGTGGATCGCGGCGACTTCAGCCACCGCATCCCTGTAAAGTCGCAGGATCAACTTGCGGACCTAGCTCTCTCGTTCAACTCGATGACGGCTTCGATCGAGAAGCTGATCCTGGAGCAGAAGGAAAAACAACGGCTGGAAAATGAGTTGGCGATTGCGCAGGAAGTGCAGGCGCAGTTGTTTCCGCGCCAGGTGTCGGAGCTGGAGTCGCTGGAGGTACACGGCTTCTGCCGTCCGGCGCGGACGGTCAGCGGTGACTACTATGACTTCCTGACCGCGAGCTCGCACCGGCTTATTCTTGCGGTGGGCGACATCAGCGGAAAAGGCATTTCGGCAGCGTTGCTCATGGCGACGATCCACTCGGCCGTGCGCGCTTACAGCATGGAAGGCATGCCGCAATTGCGCGAACCGATGGCGGTGGGCGCCGTCGCAGGCACAGGACGGGTGATGGCTGCGTGGCCCGAAGGCGTGGAGGTGTCGCCGGGCGCTCTGCTCTCGTTGCTGAATCATCAGCTCTACGAAAGTACCCCTCAGGAGAAATACGCGACGCTGTTTCTGGGAATTTACGATGGGCGGACGCGCCGTCTGACTTATTCAAATGGCGGCCACCTGCCGCCGATCCTCATCAGCAAAGACGGCTCCGTGCGCCGGCTCGAGGCGGGCGGAACGGTTGTTGGCCTGTTTGACAACATGACTTACGACGAGGGTGCTGTCGAAATGCATCCCGGCGAGATTTTTGTGGCCTACAGCGACGGCGTTACCGAACCGGAAAACGATTTCGGCGAATTCGGCGAGGACCGCCTGATCGACCTCGTCCGCCAGAATCGCGATCTGCCCCTGCCCCAGATCAGCCAGCTCGTGACCTCCGCAGTAGACACCTGGATTGGGGAAAAAGAACAGCCTGACGACGTGACGCTGGTTCTGGCGCGTGCCAGATAATCGCCCTTATTTTTCCAGTCCCAAGTGCCGCAGCAGATCCTGGAATCGCGGATCGGTCCGCAGCGGGTCATAGATCGGGTCGGCTTTGAGCTGGACGACCGCGTTGGAATGCTCAGAATAAGCTTTCTTGAGCAATTGGATCTCTTGGTCTTTTTCGTCGGCGCCCAAGTAGCCGATCAGCAAGGTCGCACAACGATCCGGGCGGGAGTCAGGAAGTCGCTCAAGGTTCGCAACCATCTTGCGCGCGTCTCCCGTGCGGCCCGCGCGACCATAAACCGCCGCCTTCCACGCCCACATCCATGGAGTTTCACCGCCCGCCCATTGATCTGCCGCCTCGATTGCCTCATCGTATTTACCCATTTGCAAATATGACGGAATCAGTTCGTTTCGCGCACGTTCAAAGTTTGGATCCAGATCAAGGAGCGAGTGGAATTGCTTCACTGCGCTGTCATATTGACGCGAGTAGTACAAGATCCATGCGTGATCTCTGGCGATGATCAGCGACAACGGGTCGAGTTGCCGCGCTCGTTCACTTTCGGCAAAGGCTTCCGGGAATCGTCCTTGCCAAGAAAGAAACTCGGCATACCACTGGTGCGCGGTGGCATACTGCGGATTCAGTTGAATCGCCCGCCGAAATTCTTTCTCCGATCCCGCCCAGTCGTAATCGTAGTTTTCTTTGATCAAGGCGAGTGAGGCGTGCGCTTCGGCGAGGCCGTCATCGAGTGCGAGCGCGCGCAGGGCCGCGGTCCTCGCTTTCGGCATAAGTTCGTTTTGCGGACCGATGTACCAGGTGCTCATCAAGCTGAACGTATCCGCCAGCCCGGCGTAGGCTTTGCCGTAGTTGGCGTCCTTATCGATGGCCTGCTGAAAGTAACCAGCAGCTTGGCGAAATCCATCACCGGTTCTCTTGTTCCAGCAATACCTGCCCCTGAGATACAGGTCATACGCTTCATAGGACTTCGTTCCGGAGAACAAGACGGAACCTTCACGCGAGGCCTGGATCGGCCGCCTTCCGCTCAAGCTGAATTCAATTTCATTGGCGACTCCGCGGGCGATCTCGTCCTGCAGGTCCAGCATGTGACCGAGATCGCGATCGTATTCCCGTGTCCACAAATGGCTCTGATCGTTTACCTCGATCAGTTGCGCCGTAATTCGAACCCGCTCCGAGTCCCGGCGCACGCTGCCTTCGATCACATACTGCACGCCTAAATCTTTTCCGATTTGAGGAATGGATGTCTGGGAGTGCTTATAGTGCATGACAGAAGTCCGGGCAATTACCCCGAGGTGGGCAGAGTCGACGTTGCCGAGTTGGCTGATCAACTCTTCTGTCAGCCCGTCGCTGAAATATTCCTGTGCGGAATCGCCGGTGAAATTTTCGAAGGGCAGCACCGCCAGCATGATCTTGGCTGGCTGTCGGGCGGGGCCTCGGCGTGAATGCCAGAACCAAGTCGCAGATGCCAGTAACAGGACGAGGGCTAGAGCGGAGGCGATGGCGGCGAGTTTCTTATTCTCGAAGCGACCCGGGTGGGAGGGCACCTCGCGTGCACTCTCTGGGCCGGGTGAAGACAAGGGGACTTCTATCTCCTGCCCGTTTGCGACGCGTTCGATGACTGGGATAAGGAAGCGGTAACCCTTTCCCTGCACGTTGAGGATGTAACGCCGGTCGCCCGTCTCTTCCAACGCCTTCCGCACCATAAAAATGGTCTGGGTCAGGTTCGACTCTTCCACGAAGCTATCGGGCCATACCGCTTTCATCAGTTCGTCTTTAGTCACGACTCGCTCGCCGTTCTGGACCAGTGCGAGCAGGAGATCGAAGGCCTTTGGGGTAAGGGGCACAGGCGTGCCGGCCCGCCGCAACACGCGGTTTTGCGGGTCCAGATGGAACTCGGCGAACTCGTACAACTTGCTGATCAGGCTGGACATAGTTCCGCTTTGAGAAGTTTTGAGAACTTTTGAGCGCCGATTTTAGGACAAGTGACGGACACGGGAAGTAGCTTTTGCCGCGGGGGGCGGGGGCGAGCCAGCAGTTGGGCGAATTCTAGCACGACTGTTCCTGGCTGGCCCCCGATGCCAAGTGAGAACTCAGATCCAGGCCGATTCAAACCCAAATCGCAGAGCCCTGAGAGGCAAGCCATTCCCCGCGAGACTAAATCATTTGAGGAGCAAATCCATGTCCGAAAAGACACATCACGCACGCGCGATTCGCGGGTTGCGGCGGCTTACTTCGTGGTTCTGGTCGGCTAGCCCACGCAGGAGAGCCTTTCATTGCGTTCTGGCTTTCGTTGCCCTTTCTGGAGGCACTGCGATTGCCGACATTTTCCTGCCAAATCTGTTCCCGTTCCTTAATCTCGCTGGCTTCTCGGCGACCAACAGTACGACCGGCTCGGTCGATCTTAGCGGTCCGTTTTTCCAGAGCCTGGGAACAAACGGCCGCTCCTGCGGAACGTGTCACGCTCCCAGCGATGGATTCGGTCTGAGCGCAGTGGACGCGCAATTGCGGTATTTCGTCACCAAAGGGAAAGATCCCTTATTCGATCAAATCGACGGGTCCACCTGCCCCACCGGCGCGGTTAACAATAGCTTGGTCCTTAAGAATGGCCTGATCCGCATCGGCCTTCAGGTTCCTCCCAATTCGACCGATTCCAGCCCCGCGCAATACACGATCACCGCAGTGCAGGATCCTTATGGTTGCGCACTGACTACGGACTCTGAGGGCGTAGAGACGGCTTCTATGTACCGCAGACCGCTGCCCACGACGAATCTGGAGTTCCTCAGCACGATTATGTTTGACGGTCGTGAGTCGTTGACTTATCCACTGAACAACGCTGCGACATTTGCCGCGAATCTGAACACCGATCTGACGCAACAGGCCATCGACGCCACGATGACCCATGCGCAAGCGACGCAGCCGCCGACAACCTCGCAGCTAAGCGGGATTGTGGCGTTTGAGATGGCACTTAACTCCGCGCAGCTGTACGATTTTCGCGCAGGAAATCTCAACGGCCAGAAAGGTTCGCAGGGCGGGCCGCAGTATCTGCCAACGCAGCAGTACTATCCCGGCATCAACGATTCGCTGGGAGGCGATCCCGATGGCAACCCGTTCAACCCGAACGTATTTACGATTTACAACTCGTGGCAGAACTCGCACAATGCGCAACAGGCTTCAATCGCGCGTGGTCAGCAGATTTTCAACACGCAGCCGGTTACGATCAGCAATGTGCCTGGGCTGACTACCGGGACACAAACGATTGTGGGCACCTGCACCACGTGTCATGACGCTCCAAACGTTGGGGATCATTCCTTCCCATTGCCGCTCGACATCGGCACAGGCCGCTCGCTGTCATATGAGACCGATCCCAACATCATTGCGGGATTGCAGCAGTTGCAGCAGCCAAAGCTTCCAGTATTCGAGCTGGTGTGTACGCAGGGGTCGGACGCCGGACAGACGTTTTATACGACGGATCCGGGCAAAGGGTTGATCTCGGGACAATGCAGCGACATTGGCCGCATCAAGGGTCCGATTTTGCGGGGCCTCGCTTCCCGCGCGCCGTATTTTCACAATGGGGCCGCGGCGAACCTTCCGCAACTCGTGAACTTCTACAACAAACGGTTCCAGATTGGACTTACACCGCAGCAGATGCAGGACCTGATCAATTTCCTGCAAACGCTGTAGGGATAGATTTCGCAGCGTTTCGTTGTTCTGGCGCGCGCAAGTCGCAGTTCATCAAATCGAAGAGACAGTCGGTTTGGTGAGCTGATCATAAGAACTTGGCGCGTCGGACTATTGTTCTGCTCGTACGAATGAAATCGCCGGCGAGAGCCTCGACGGCGTAAATCCATCGCGGTCTCCGAGTCTGACCTGCCGTTCTCCGTGACAAAAGTCATCGCCACTCTTTTCCCGTCCTCATAGTCTGGATTTTGTTCAGCCACTTATTGGAGGACTCATCCATGCCGTACAAGAAACTCTGGATCGCACTGGGCATCGTCATGCTTGCCTCATTTGCGGTACTGGGGAGTGTTGGATACAAAGCCATTAACAGCGCACCGCCGATTCCGTCGAAGGTCGTTACTGCCGACGGACAAGTTCTGTTCAGCGGAGAAACGATCCGCGATGGTCAGAATGTTTGGCAGTCCACGGGAGGCCAGGAAATTGGAACGATTTGGGGCCATGGCGCTTATGTCGCGCCAGATTGGAGCGCCGACTACCTGCACCGGCAGTCGATGATCGTACTGAATGGCTGGGCGCAGCAGCAGGGCTATGGCAACTTCGAGGCTATGCCCGCGGAAAACCGCGCCGCCCTGCAAGGACGTTTGACCGAACTTACGCGGCGTAATAGCTACGACGCCGCCAGCGATACGATCGTGCTCGACAACGATCGCGCCCGGGCGTTTGAGCAGCTTGCAGCTTACTACGGCGACGTTTACGGAAACGGCCGCAACGAGTATGCGATTCCCGCGGGCGCGCTCAAAGACCCGGTGAAGCAGCGCCAGATGGCAACTTTCTTCTGGTGGACGGCCTGGGCCGCGAGCACAAATCGTCCCGGGCAGAACGTTTCCTACACGCAGAACTGGCCGCACGAGGAGCTGATTGGCAATCAGCCGACCGGGGCGACCGTAGTTTGGAGCGTCATCAGTTTCGTTCTACTCCTCGCCGGTGTGGGCGGGATGGTCTGGTATTTCGCCTCGCAGCAACATGCTCCCGCTTCGGGAGTCATGCCTCGGCACGATCCCCTGCTGGGCCTGAAGCCAACGCCATCGCAGAAAGCGACGGTGAAATATTTCTTTGTGGTTGCCGCGCTCTGGGTGGTGCAGGTCGCGCTAGGGGCGATCGTCGCGCACTATGGCGTAGAAGGCAGCGGATTCTACGGCATCCCACTGGCGAAGTGGCTGCCCTATTCTGTGGCGCGGACCTGGCATCTGCAGATCGGCATTTTCTGGATCGCGACCTCATGGCTGGCCACCGGACTCTACATTGCTCCTGCCGTCAGCGGCGTCGAAGCCAAAGGGCAAAGGCTGGGCGTCAATATTCTGTTCGGCGCACTCATCGCGGTTGTGGTCGGCTCGCTCGCCGGCGAATGGATGGGCATCGAGCAGAAACTGGGAAATCTGTGGTTCTGGTTCGGCTCGCAGGGATATGAGTACGTCGATCTCGGACGCGTTTGGCAGATCCTCCTGTTCGGAGGACTGGTCTTCTGGCTGTGGCTCATGTGGCGCGGCTTGAAGCCCGCGTTGGCTCGCAAGGACGAGAGTTATTCGCTGCTCATGTTGTTCCTCGTGTCGAGCATTGCGATCCCGGTGTTCTACGCGGCCGGGCTGATGTACGGCCAGCGCAGCCCGCTCATCACGGCGGAATACTGGCGCTGGTGGGTGGTCCACCTGTGGGTAGAAGGCTTCTTTGAAGTGTTCGCAACGGTGGTGATCGCGTTCCTGTTTACACGGCTCAGGCTCTTGTCGGTGTCCACGGCGACACGGGCGGTTCTGTTCTCGACGGTCATCTTTCTGTCGGGAGGCATCATTGGAACGTTCCATCACCTCTACTTCACCGGCGCACCGAGCGCCGTATTGGCGCTAGGCTCAGTGTTCAGCGCCCTCGAAGTGGTGCCGCTGGTCCTGGTGGGGTTCGAGGCGTGGGAGAACATCCGGCTGTCGCGCGGCTCGGCGGAAAGTGCATGGATCAGCGCCTATCGCTGGCCGATCTATTTCTTCGTGGCGGTCGCCTTCTGGAACTTCGTAGGAGCCGGACTCTTCGGCTTCATGATTAATCCACCCATCGCACTCTATTACGTGCAGGGACTGAATCTCACGCCGGTGCACGGACATACGGCTCTGTTTGGCGTGTACGGCATGCTGGGCCTGGGACTGATGCTGTTCTGCCTGCGCGCTCTGCGGCCGGGATTGCCGTGGAAGAGCCAGCCGCTTGCGGTGGCATTCTGGTCCATCAACATCGGTCTGGCGGCAATGGTTCTGCTCAGTATGCTACCCGTTGGGCTGATGCAGGCGTGGGCATCGGTGGAGTTCGGCACGTGGTACGCGCGATCTTCTGAATTCTTGCAGACTCCGCTGTTAACTCGCTTGCGTTGGATGCGGATGTTCGGCGATTCCCTGTTCGCCTTCGGCGCGTTGGTATTGGGGTGGTTCGTTCTGGGGCTGGTGACTGGGCATTCTTATGAAAAAGAAGCGCCCAAAGAAACGAAGGGCGCGGCACAGGAACTGGAGCTAGTTCACTCCGGCGACTGACGGTGAGAGTGCCACTCCTCGATCATTTGAGAGCTAGTCAGAAAATGCCCCACTTCTCCCAACTGCAGGGAGAAGTGGGGCATCCCTTTTTAACAGCGATCTGTTGGTGTACTTACTTTTACATACATACTCTCGCTGGAGCGCTCTGGCTCGACAAATACCTTCCGACCGTCCGGCAGGTTCGCGAACACCCCTCGGATATAATGATCTGTAACGCTGGTGGGGATCGCGCCTCAGTGCCCTGTGCTGCCGGAGCAAGGCTTCCGCCTCGTTGCCCAACCCAATCTGTAAGGAGCTTTCATGGCAATTCACAAGACCGACAAGATCTGGCACAACGGCAAGCTGATCAACTGGGATGACGCACAGATCCATGTCATGTCGCACGTAGTGCACTACGGTTCGTCGGTGTTCGAGGGCATCCGGTGCTACGAACTGCCCAGCGGTCCGGCGATTTTCCGCGCGGTCGAGCACATGCAACGCCTAGTTGACTCGGCGAAGGTGTATCGCATAGACGTCCCCTTTACGCGCGACGAACTGGTGAAAGGCATGGTCGAAACGGTTGGCCACAACGGCGCGTGGCCCTGCTACATTCGTCCGGTCATTTTGCGCGGGTACGGTGATGCCGGCGTGAATCCCTTGAACTGCCCGGTTGAGGTTTACATCGTCAACTATCCGTGGGGAAAATATCTGAGTGGCGATGGCGATGGCGTGGATGTCTGCGTCTCTTCGTGGACGCGCCTGGCCCCCAACACACTTCCCGCGATGGCAAAGGCCGGCGCGAATTACATGAACTCGCAGCTCATCAAGATGGAAGCACTTGCCAACGGCTATGTGGAAGGCATCGCCCTCGACAAGAACGGATTCGTCAGCGAAGGGTCAGGAGAGAATCTGTTCCTGGTGCATCGCGACAAGCTGATCACTGCACCACTGGGCAACTCGGTGCTGCCGGGCATCACGCGCGACTCTGTGTTGCAACTGGCGCGCGACCTGAACGTCACCATTTCAGAGCAGATGATTCCGCGCGAGATGCTATATATCGCGGATGAAGCGTTCTTCACGGGCACTGCGGCCGAGGTCACACCCATCCGCTCGGTCGATAAGATCAACGTGGGCAATGGCAAGGTGGGCCCGATCACGAAGGCGCTACAGAAAGAGTTCTACGCCATTGTGCGCGGAGAGAAGTCGGACCGGCATGGCTGGCTGACGCCGGTTCCGGTACGCAGCAAGCAACCAGTCGGGGTATAATTCCCAGCGTCTACGAACCCGGAAGGGGCGCCCCGTGCGCCCCTTTCAGTCCTTTTCAACCTGAGAAACAATACACCGCAACAGCAAAGGAGAATCGTATGTCTCAAGGCCTGACTCCTGAATTTGTCATCGGCTATCGCGCCATGATGCTGGATGGCATCGCGCGCGAAGCAGAGAGCACGAAGAAAGTCATTGCTGCGATTCCGGACGCGAAATCAGACTATCGTCCGGACCCGAAGGCGAGAACGGCGAAAGAACTGGCGTGGCACATAGCCAACTCAGACATTCAATTTCTGGATGGCATCGCTGATATGAAGTTCAACATGGAAACGCCGGAGACCAAGCCGCAGACGTCTGCGGAGGTGGTAGCGTGGTACGACGAGAACGTGAAGCGCGGCATCGCGCGAGTGGCGGCGATGACGCCGGAACAGTTGATGACTCCGGTGGAGTTCTTCGGCGTGTTCAACCTGCCCGCAGCCTTCTACCTGGGCTTTTTGAACAATCACAGCATTCATCATCGGGGAGAACTGACGACGTATCTGCGCCCGATGGGGTCGAAGGTGCCTTCGATCTATGGCGGTAGCTACGATGAGCCGTTTGTGCCACCGGTCCCGGCCGAGACAGCAGCATAGTTACAGTGTTTGTAGCGATAAGGAGCCGCCTTTTGCAGGCGGCTTTTTTGTGCCTGGCGTTGGAGGAGTTTCAGTAAGGCAAATTCCCCACCCCTTCGGCACCACCTCAGGGCGGAGCTCTGTCGCAAACGCGCGACGACGGTGGGGCATCCGGTGCGTGCATACCGACTGCTACTTGCTGGCGGCCCACGCCAGACCGTCGGGGCCTTTGCCCGTGGGGATGCGGCCGGTGACGGAGAGAGTTTTCAGATCGAACACAGCGACGTTGTTGTCGCTGCTGACCGCGATGTAAGCGTGCGATCCATCGGGAGCGATCAGGATTCCGGCACAACCGTGGCCGATATTGACGCGCTTGATTTCTTTGCGCGCGGCGGCGTCAACGATGACCAGATCGCCGCTTCCCAAGTCGGAGATGAGGACGAGTTTGCCGTCATGTGTAAACTCCAGGCGGTTGGAGTGCTTGGTGTGAACGTCGATCGTCTGGACGACTTTGCGGCTGCCGAGGTCGACGACCGAAACGGTGCCATCGCCCGAGTTTGCGGCCCAGAGTTCCTTGCCATCAGGAGAAACGTCGAAGCCTTCCGGGCCTTTGCCCACGGGAATCGTCGATTGCGTCCAACCGGAAACGTCGGCTTTCATGTCACGGTCGAGAATGCTGATGCTGTCGCCATTAACGTTGGAAGTAAAGATGCGGGATTCATCTTTAGCCACAACGAGCATGTGGGTGCGGTTCTGGCCCAGGCCGAGAGCCCAATCGATAGTGTGCGTCGCGGGATCGTAACGGCCGATAGCTTTGCTTCCTTCGGCAGTGAAATAGACCTTGCCGTGAAGCATCTGCAATCCATGAGGGGCACGGAGGCTGCCGAGATCGACGATAGGCAGCGCTTTTTGACTCGTGAGATCGACCGCCGTCAAGGTATGTTGCGGGTTCTGGAAGGCACCGTAGTTGGAGATGTAGGCGAATTTGCCATCTTCCGAAGCGACGATTTCGTGCGGGTCCTCGCCGGCGGGGACGCGCGCAGTGACCTTCAGCGTTGCGGGATCGACAATGGCGAGGGACTTGTCGCTTTTCTCGAGGATGAGCAGGGCGGGAGAGGGGGTTTGGGCGAGGGCGATTGACGCCAATGTGAGCAACGAAATTATCCGAACAACGGTTTTGAGAAACATCGTTCTTCCCTCCTTCAGGACTGCGCTGCGCGCCGGCGACTCCGCCCTGAGAGCGGTTGTTGGGAGATCCCTCACTCCGCCTGAAATACGGTTCCGTTCGGGATAACGTCGCAGACACCAATGCCCACAGCGTGAACATCTTACCGGGCAGGTGCGGATTTCTGCGAATCGAACTTCAGGGCGTGTCCCTTGGCCGGGGTGGGACCATTACCTAGGTCATCTTGGGTCAGGTGACGATTCGGGCGATGATGCTGGGAGAGCTTGAGGATGAAGCTTCCAGGGGAAAAAGTCTGCAATGAATATTGATGACCTGCTGCGGATAGCGACAGAACGGCGAGCCAGCGACTTGCACTTGAAGGTTGGCAACTATCCTCACCTGCGCATTGACGGCGAGTTGATGCCGCTGACGGAGCAGCCTCGCATTAGCGCGGAGGACATGCTGAATATGGCGTTCAGCATGATGTCGGCGCGGCAGAAGCAGAAATTCAAAGAGACCACGGAAATCGACATGGCGTACGGCGTGGCCGGACTGGGACGCTTCCGTGTGAACATCTTCCAGCAACGCGGCAACGTGGGACTGGTGCTCCGCGTCATTCCGACCAAGATTCGGGCTCTGGACGAGTTGTTCCTGCCCAAGGTGGTGGAACAGATTTGCGACATGCCTCGCGGACTGGTGCTGGTAACGGGCGTTACGGGTTCCGGTAAGTCGACGACATTGGCGGCAATGGTGGATCGCGTGAACTCCTCGCGCGCCGAACATATCGTCACCATCGAAGACCCGATCGAATTCCTGCACCGCGATAAGAAGGGATACGTAAATCAGCGCGAAGTCGGCGTGGATACACCGTCGTTCGGAGCGGCGTTGCGAGCTTCGTTGCGTCAGGATCCGGACGTGATCCTGGTGGGCGAAATGCGAGACCTGGAAACGATTTCGACAGCACTGCACGCGGCCGAAACTGGCCACATGGTGTTCTCAACCTTGCACACGCTGGACGCGGTGGAAACGATCAACCGTATTATTTCCATCTTCCCCCCACCGGAGCAGAAACAGATTCGTATGCAGTTGGCTGCCGTACTGCGCGCGATCGTCAGCCAGCGACTGGTGCGCCGCTGCGATGCCGATGGCCGAGTACCCGCAGTGGAAGTCATGATCAACACGGCATTCATCCGGGAATCGATTCTGGTACCGGAAAAGACGCGGTCGATTCGCGACGCCATTGCGGCTGGCACTTCGCAATACGGCATGCAGACCTTCGACCAGTCGTTGTGGGATTTGTTCCAGGCCGGCCTGGTCAATTACGAAACGGCTTTGGAGAACGCTTCGAACGCCGACGATTTCAAGCTCCGTATGCAGGGTATCGCTTCGACGGCGGACATCTCGCGGCAGTCGATGCAGTCGGCCGGGTTCGGGGGAAGGTAGCCCCGAGCCGCGAGTATCGAGTCCCGAGCAAAAGGCTCAGGGCGACGGAATTTGTGGTGAGTTTCCTCCTTGGACGGGCGTGCCTTCGGCACGCCCTTTTTTCTGAAGCATGACGCTGGCAACGATCGCTGCCGCTTGCCTGGCTTGTCATTCTCGCGGCTCGGGACTCGCCGCCCGGGACTGATTGCGCTATTGTTAGCGCATGGCATTCTCTCGTCCGAAGCGGCGGACTTATACCGAGGGGGAAATGTACGAGTATGCCGTGGGCGCACTGGCGCGGCGGATGCGGACTGTGGCCGAGTTGAAGCGGTTGATGCGGGCGCGAGTGGAGGATCCGGAGTCAGAGTACGCACAGACGCTAGTGGAGCTGGTGATTCGGCGATTGAAGGATCAGGGTTATTTGAATGACTCGCAGTACGCCGCGTATTACTCGTCGACGCGGCGTGACAACCAGAAGGTGGGACGGATGCGGATCGTCACCGACTTGAAGACGCGCGGGGTACATGCCTCGGTGATCGAGAAGGCCGTGGATGCCGCGTTTGAGGGAGTGAGCGAGGAAAAACAGGCGCGCGCGTATCTGCGCAAGAAGCGGTTGGAGAAACCGAAGGACCAGAAGCAAACGGCGCGCATCTTCCGGCAGTTGGCGAGGGCGGGATTCGGTACCCGGACAATCTTCACCATTCTGAAAAAGTGGGACGTAGATGACGAGACGCTGACGGCTCTCGAGGGTGAGTCTTCATGAGCGCGAAAGACTATCGACCTCAACCCATTGACACGTCCGGTGTGCAATTGCCGCGCGAGATTGCAGACTTAACCGAACTGCTGGCGCGGAATGCGCATGAGAATTGGGCAGCGCAGCGACAAGCGGACGGATGGCGTTGGGGCCCGACGCGCGACGATGTGCGCAAACTGCATCCATCGTTGGTGCCGTATGACGAACTCCCCGAATCAGAAAAAGTGTACGACCGCGCAACCGCGATGGAGACCGTGAAGGGAATCCTGAAGCTGGGCTTTTGCATCTCAAAGAAGTGAGGTGCTGTTTGCGCTTGGGGGCGAGATGCGGCATACTCAGACACCAAAATTTCCCGTAACCACTGCAGGAGGAAAATGTATGAAGAAGTGTGCAGGGATTCTTTTGACTGCTTTGCTGACAATCGTTCCGTTTGTCTACGGACAAGACTCGAGCACCGATAAGAAATCGACCGGAACGGAAGTGAAAGACGCCACGAAGACCGCGGCCAAAGATACCGGAAAAGGCGCGAAAACAGCGACCAAAGATACGGGAAAGGCGGCGAAGAAGACTGGACAGGAGAGCAAGACCGTCGCGAAGGATACCGGGAAAGACACGAAGGTTGCTGCCAAGGATACGGAAAAAGGCGCAAAGGTTGCGACGAAAGACACGGAGAAGGGCGCGAAAGTTGCGGCCAAAGATACGAAGACTGCGGCCGTGAAGACGGGCAGCGGCGTCAAAAAGGGCGTGAAGGGAGTTGGCCATGGGGTGAAAAAAGCTACCGATAAAACCGCCGACGCCATGAAGTAGATTTTTGGAAAGATCGAATCGACTAGCCGCTCACCGGACTTCGGTGGGCGGCTTTGTTCTAATGGCCTGCCGCAATCGGCGCACGATGGCTGCTTGTCTTCTGCCAGTCTTTTCTTTCGTGGCTGATCATTTCCTCGACGCGCTGCACGAACATGGTCCGCTTGTCGGTCGCGTCGCGGTACTCGTGGGCTGATGCGGAGTACAGGTGAATTTCCGAGCGCAGGTCTTCGCAGACATTGCGATAACGGCGCCAGTGTTCGTCGAATTGATACGTGCGCATGATGCCGGTGACTAAGAGGTTGATGATCGCGGCGGTGAGGGCGAGGCCGGCGAGCCAGACTTTATGTTCCACGAAGTGACTGACCAGGATGACCGGCGTTAAAGCGGAACTGATGATCAAGGCGTTCTGGAAGATGTGAGCCAGTTTCTCATTCCTGTTGGCCTTGTTGTCGTACCATTTCATCTGATCTTCATAGCGATCTCTGAGATATTTCTCGAAGGCGGCATCATCCATCGTCGTTGGCTCCTATGCCTAGGCTAGAGGGCGCATTATAGTACGGGTCGCAAGGTGGTTCCCATTGCGGATTGCACACTTTTTGCGATGATAAAATAAAGGTTTCGTTCTCACGATTTTTCCCAACATGCTGACTGGATCGGAAATTCGCCGCAAGTTCCTCGACTTCTTTGTGCAGAAGGGGCACAAGGAAGTGCACTCGTCGTCGCTCGTCCCTGCCAACGACCCGACGTTGCTCTTCACCAACGCTGGGATGAATCAGTTCAAGGATGTCTTCCTTGGACTGGAGAAGCGCGACTATTCACGCGCCACGACCTCGCAGAAGTGTGTACGCGCGGGCGGCAAGCATAACGATCTGGAAAACGTTGGGTTCACCAACCGGCACCACACGTTTTTTGAGATGCTGGGGAATTTTTCTTTTGGCGACTACTTCAAGAAGGACGCGATCGCGTACGCGTGGGAATTGATCACATCGCCCGAGTGGTTTGGGATTGCGAAGGACAAGTTGTACGTCACGATCTTCAAAGGCGAGAACGGAGTGGATCGCGACAGCGAGGCTTATGACTTGTGGGCCGCGCAGGGTGTGCCGAAGGACCGCATCTTCGAAATGGGGATGAAGGATAACTTCTGGCAGATGGGCGATACGGGGCCGTGCGGGCCGTGCAGTGAGATTCATTACGACATGGGCGTGGCTGCTTCGGATCAGGGACACACGAATTGCGCGTTTGGCTGCGATTGCGGACGTTATGTGGAGATATGGAATCTGGTGTTCATGCAGTTTGACCGGGATTCGTCCGGAAAGCTGACGCCGCTGCCCAAGCCTTCGATTGATACGGGCATGGGCCTGGAGCGTGTGGCGTCGGTGCTGCAGGGCGTGATTTCGAATTATGAGACTGACTTGTTCACGCCGCTGATTCAGAGGGCGGCGGAATTGACTGGGGCATCGCTTTCCAGAGAATTGGAGAAGGAAGCGAAAGCGAAGTCGGCAGCGTCGCTGCGCGTCATTGCCGATCATTCTCGGGCAGCGACATTTCTGATTTCTGACGGCGTGCTGCCGTCGAATGAAGGGCGCGGATATGTACTGCGGAAGATCATCCGGCGGGCGATTACGCATGGGCGGCTGTTGGGACAGACCAAACCGTTTTTGAATCAGATGGTATTTGCGGTGCGAGATCTGATGGTTGACGCATATCCGGAACTCGAAGAGACGTCGGGGCGGGTAGCGAAGGCCGTCCAAGCGGAGGAGTCGCGGTTCGCAAACACACTCGAGGTTGGCTTGGAGCGCCTGGAGCGAGATTTGGAAATGGTGAAGATGAACCCAACTTCGCCTTCCTACAAACGCGAAGATGTACTTGTCTATCCCGGGGGCGAGGCGTTCAAGCTGTATGACACCTATGGCTTGCCACTCGATTTCATGCAAGATGCGGCTCGAGACCTAGGAATCGCATTTGATCAGGCTGGTTTCGATCGCGCGATGGAAGAGCAGAAGACTCGCGCTCGGGCCTCCTGGAAGGGCGCGGCGAAACAGACTGCCAATCCCGCATATCAGCAGCTTCCGAAATCTGAGTTCGAAGGCTACCGTCAGACGCGGTCTGACGGCTGCGAGGTGCTGGCGATCATTCACAATGGGCAAGGGGCACAGGAATTGAAGGCGGGCGAAGAGGGCGAGGTGATTCTCGACCACACGCCGTTTTATGCCGAGGCCGGCGGGCAGGTGGGCGATCGCGGATGGTTCTATTCGGACGATCACAACACGGTCGTCGCCGAAGTGAAGGGATGTTACTACCCGATTCAGGGTGTGCGGGCGCACCAGGTCGTGGTGAAATCCCCGATTCGGGTTGGCGATAAGGTGGACGCGGTTGTGAATACGGACATCCGGCAGGCGACCATGCGGAATCACACGGCAACGCATTTACTCCATGCAGGACTCCGCGAAGTGCTGGGGAAGCACGTGAAGCAGGCGGGATCGCTGGTGGCTCCGAATCATTTGCGATTTGACTTCTCGCATTTCACAGCTGTGGCGGATGAGGAACTGCAGGACATTGAAGATCTCATTAATAAAGAATTGCTGCGTAATCAGAAAGTCGAGACGATTGTCGACGTCCCGATCGATGTAGCGGTGAACGAGTATCACGCCATGGCGTTGTTCGGAGAGAAGTATGGCGACAAGGTGCGCGTGATTCGTATTGGCGATTTTTCGACCGAGTTGTGCGGTGGAACGCACACGGCTGCGACCGGCGAGATTGGGCTGATCAAGATCTTGAAGGAAGGCAGTGTGTCTTCGGGCGTGCGCCGCGTGGAGGCGATCACGGGCGAGAGTTCGGTGAAGCACTTTCGCAAGGATCACCAACTGGAAAACGTGGTGTCGGCGTTCGTGTCTCCCACCCTTTCGCGGCGTCCTCTAGAAATCCCGCGAAAGGATGGGGCGCCCACCGTTGGGGATGGCGCTCACAGCGAAGAGGCCGGAATGAGTCCGGCGGAGGCATTGAAGGCAGAGCTTGAGAGGAAAGACGCGGAGATCAAGCGCCTGACGCGTGAACTCGATCAGGCGCGGATGAAGTCCGCCTCGTCTTCGACTGCGAACATCAGCGAGAAGGTCAAAGAGGTGAAGGGCGTGAAGGTGCTGGCGCATCGTGTCGACAATCTGGAGCGGGCACAGTTGCGAACGCTGGTCGATCAACTGCGCGACAAGATTGGATCGGGCGTGGTGGTGTTGGGATCGGCGTCGAATGGAAATGTCGCGTTGATTGTCGGCGTCACCAAAGATTTGACGGCGCGCGTACAGGCTGGCAAAGTGATCGGGCCCGTTGCGCAGAAAGTTGGCGGCAAAGGCGGAGGCCGTCCCGATCTGGCGGAAGCCGGCGGAAAGGACGCATCCGCTCTGGATGCCGCACTGGATGGAGTCTACGGCGTGGTGGAAGGACTGCTGCCATGAATCTCGAAGACAGCGTCTTTGGGGCGACCGGGGGGCGACTGCAGTTTATCAAGCACAAAGGTCAGGCGATCCTTGTGATTGATTTCAGTAACTGCAGCAGCAAAGAGATGTTGGTGCTCCTCGACCAGGTGAAGGCCACGGTGGCGGGGCATGCGCCCGGGTCTCTGTTGATCCTGTCGGATTTTTCCGGGGCTCATTTCGACAAACAAGTGTCGACGCGGGCGAAGGAAGTGCTGGTGCTGGACAAGCCTTATGTGAAGAAGTCGGCGTGGGTCGGGACCGAGACGTTGCCGCACGTGTTCTACGAGAATTTCAAGAGCTTCTCGCAGCGGGAACTGCCCACTTTCAAGACGCGGGAAGAAGCGATGGACTGGCTGGTACGAGAGTAGTTCTCAGTTTCTCCATTGCTCAGCTTTCGCGGCTTTCCTTTGAATGTGTCTCCAGCAGACGTTTCGTTAGAAGGACCATTCCGAAAACTTGAGTCCACTCCGAGACGATGTTTCCGACGACTTGTCCCCACTTCGAGTTTGGGTCGCTCACAGCGAACAGCCAGATCCAACCAACGCCGGTGACTGCGAGGAAGATGGTCAGCGAGTGGTCCTGCAGGAATTCGATCACGGGACTGAGCCAGTGATGTGTGGGGCGGCGGCTTTCGGCCGAGCCGATCTCGAAGAAGACTTTGGTGGCGAGCACCGTGACCAATAGTCCCGTCCAGTCGGCGATGGCGTTGCCGAAAAAAGATCCCCAATGGGTGCTGGGATTGGAGCGGCTGTAGAGAACGATCCAGGCACAAAGGATCGTGCCGGAGACCAGGCTGAGCGAATGCTGGTGTAGGAATGATTTTCTGCGGCCTGTTGTCATGGCACTTCGATGACAACCGAACCCTCAAGGCTGCCTGCTTCTGTGCAGAGTTCGTCTTAGCTTCTCCACTTCAGCGTTACCGGACCGGCCATTGGATGCCTCAGTGGCTCTCCGGTCCGCTTCGATTCCAGGTAAGCGGCTTTCAGCTGGAAATACCACTTCGCAGGACGATCGGCGTCGTCGATCAGCATCAGATGAGGATTGTGCTTCAGGCCTTCGGCCTGAATTTCCATAGTATGACGGTCCTGTTCGACGAATTTTCCGAACACAAATTTCAATAGGTTTGGAACGAACGGAACCCAGCGGAACAGGTTCCAAGCGGCGACCACATCGATGCGGCATTGGTTGCGGGAGATCGGCGTCACGGTCGTGAGGCTCGAGAACCAATATTTGCCGGCGCGAATGGTTTCGGTGCGGATGTTCGGAAGAATGAAATCGATGGTTGTGTTGATGGAATCGGCGTCGGCGTAGAGGCGAAGAAGCTTGTAGGGCGCGGAGTTTGAGCTGGGCGTGTGCGCGCTCATGCGAAAACCGTTGGGGATAGGCTCGAAATTTTTCTGCTTCTCGTGGATGCTGTGCTGGGTGCGCCACCACCAGGCCTGATGAACGAAGGGTCCGTGGGCAGGGTCCATAAGACCGATGATGCCGTGATCGATGCTGACCGGCATGTCGGCTTGCAGGTAGGCGAGTTTGTATTTGTCACTGAACTTGGCGATTTGCGGAGCGGGGTCGGGGGCCTCCGCGGGCTTGGTGAATCCCGCACCTAGAGGAGGTGAATCGGGGATGAAAACCCAAATGAAATCGTCCTGCTCTTCGCAGGGATAGCTGCCGGCGTAAATGCGATCGACTTTCAGAGTCTGATCGTGGGTAAGCGAAGGGATGAGCTGGCACTGTCCGTCATGCACATCGAACTGCCAGCCGTGGTACGGGCACTCGAGGTTCTCTCCATCGAATCGTCCTCCGTTCAGCGGCATGCCGCGGTGCGGGCATGCATCACGCACGGCGAACGGCTGGTTGGCGCGGTCGCGGCCGATGACCAAAGGGATTTCCAGCAGCGTAGCTTTGTGAAGTTGATTGCGATGCACGCGGTCGGCGGGGAGCGCGCGATACCAGAAACCGGTGAGCATCAGCGTATCTGTGGCCTGGCGTTGTGGTAGGTCGAGTTCGGGCATGTTGGTTTGCGTGCGTGAAAGCTTATGCTAGCATCCGCTGGAGTTTGGGGACGGTGAATCAAAAGAAGATTCACCCCAGAGGGCACAGAGGTTCACGGAGAATGAAATTTGTAGGGCACTTTCGAAAGTTGACTGCCATCCAGCGGAATACGTTTATCGCCTGCTTTCTGGGGTGGTCGCTGGACGCGTTTGATTTCTTCATCCTTCTGTTCTGCGTGAACGCGCTCTCGGCGCAGTTTCACATGAAAGCTTCCGAGGTGCTGGAAGCGAACTTTCTCACGCTGGCCATGCGTCCCGTAGGCGCATTTTTGTTTGGGATGGTCGCCGACCGTTTCGGGCGCCGGCCGGCGTTGATGATCGACATCATCGCGTATTCGGTGTTTGAGCTGGGATCGGCCTTTGCGCCTTCGTTCAAGATGTTTCTTATCACGCGAGCACTCTTTGGTGTAGCCATGGGCGGGGAATGGGGCGTGGGTGCGGCCCTAGCGTTTGAAACGCTGCCATCAGAAGGTCGTGGATTTTTTTCGGGGCTGCTGCAGGAAGGCTATGCGATGGGGTATTTGTTCGCGGCCCTGGTGTACGGGCTGCTGTTTACGTTCGTGGGATGGCGCGGGATGTTCGTGATCGGCGCGCTGCCGGCGTTCCTGGTCATTTATATCCGAAGCAAGGTGGACGAGTCTCCAGCCTGGCAACGCGGGCAGGTTTCGCGCGAATCGGAAAAGCACTTGTGGCGGGATGTGAAATCGAATGCCGGCTTGTTTCTTTTTCTGGTCGTGCTGATGTTCTCATTCAATTCGTTCAGCCACGGGACGCAAGACATCTATCCGACTTTTCTGCAGAAGAATATGCAGTTCACACCGCGGACGGTGGGTACGATCGCGATCGTTTACAACGTGGGGGCCCTGCTGGGCGGAATCATTTTCGGATCATGGTCAGAGAAGATCGGGAGGCGGCGCGCCATTGTCATCGCGGCACTATTGGCGCTGCCGGTGATTCCTTTGTGGGCGTATTCGCATACGGTGCCGATGCTGGCGTTGGGTGGATTTCTGATGCAGTTCATGGTGCAGGGCGCATGGGGAGTGATCCCCGCGCACTTGAGTGAACTGTCTCCTTCGGCAGTGCGCGGGACACTGCCGGGATTTGCGTATCAACTGGGAAATTTGCTTTCCTCGCGAAATTCCGTAATCCAGGCGAAACTGGTGGAGAACAGGTATGGCGGCAGCTTTCCACCGGTGCTGGCCTGGACGGTGTTGATAGTGGCCAGCCTGGTGGCGATGGTCACCGCGCTCGGGAACGAACGACGCGGAGCGGACTTATCAAGCGCTGGGTAGGGCGGGACATTGTTCGGGGCGGGGCTCAAGTCTTGTGGCTCGCCATGCTGTGGCTGAAACGTTATTCTAGGCAGTATGCAAGATTCGGCACATTTGCCACCCCCCACTAAGGAATCATTGTCAGGGATGATTTCCTGTGGTACGGTATGTAAAATTTCACGCCTTCGTTAATACATCAATCGTTCTCCCAGGGCGGTGGTTTGCGCGAATGCGTGTAGTCGAGGTAGCGCCACGATGAAGGAAATTATGGAACCCGTACAAGCCGGGGACACCGGCGAACGCGAAAGTTTTTCAAACCGCAAATTGATTCGACCGACTCTGGCGCGTCCGGAGAATCATGGCAACCACAATTCTTCGCCAATGCAAGGGCAAGAGCGGCGGGAACGCCCGGAGCGGCATGATCGGGGAGAGCGTCCGATGGGCGGTGGTGGCGGAGGCAAGAAGCCCGCGCCTCCGGACCAGACTAACGCGGAAAATTTTTATTATCAGAAACAGATGCAGTCGCGCACGCTGATGGTGATCGTGCTGCGCGATGGCGAAGAGGTTCGCGGCATCATCGAATGGTACGACCGGAATTGCATCAAGGTGAACCGTGAGGACGGCGAGCCCAACCTGATGATCTACAAACCGGCCATCAAGTACATGTATAAAGAAGGGGAGAATCAGCGGTAAGCAGGTTTCAAAGTGGCAAGGTGGCAAAGTTTCAAGGTCAAAAGCTTACGCTGATTCATCTTTTGAGTTTGGGGGAAGCATGCCTTCCTCGATTTCTTTTTCCCGCCGAGACTTCTTACAGTCGGCCGCTTTAGCTGGGGCTGCTGGATTCTTTAGACGCCGCAGTTTTGGTATTCCTTCTCTTTTCCCTTCAGATCCGCAGAATCTTACCCCTCTTCAGGAATTTGGCTATGGGGACGTGTCGATCGACAGTCCGATTCATGAGGAGCAGTTGCGTCAGACGCATGCTGTCCTGATGGGGTTGGACGATGACGCTCTGCTCAAGCCGTTTCGAGCGATGGTTGGACAGCCTGCACCAGGCGAGGATTTGGGCGGATGGTATCGATACGATCCGAACTACGATTGGCATACGTTTGACGCGGGGTTCGCGCCGTCGGCGACGTTTGGGCAGTGGATTTCGGCGTTGTCGCGCGCGTATGCGATCAGCGGTTCGCAAGCCGTGAAAGAGAAAGTTCTGCGGCTGAACAAGCTTTATGCGCAGACGATTGATGGGCAGTTTTACGAGAAGAATCGCTTTCCTGCTTATTGTTACGACAAGCTGGTGTGCGGATTGATCGATTCGCACAAATACGTAGGCGATCCCAATGCGTGGACGATCTTGGACAAGACGACTGACGTGGCGCTACGTCATTTGCCTCCGCACGCAATTGAGCACGGGACCGTTTGGCGTCCGGGGAAGGACGAGTCGTGGACTTGGGATGAGTCGTACACGATGCCGGAGAATTTGTTTCTCGCCTATCAGCGCGGGGCTGGGGATCGGTATCGGGAGTTGGCGATACGTTTCCTCGATGATGTGTTCTATGACCGACTGGCGGGCGGTCAGAATGATTTCGTGGGACGGCATGCGTATAGCCACGTGAACTGCCTGTCGTCGGCGATGCAGGCCTATTTAACGCTGGGTAGCGATACGCATCTGCGGGCTGCGAAGAATGGGTTTGACATGCTGTCGGCGCAGAGTTTTGCTACGGGAGGTTGGGGGCCGGACGAGCAACTGCGGGCGCTAGGCAGCAAAGACATTTTCGAGAGTTTGACCGGGACGCACAGTAGCTTTGAGACTCCGTGCGGGTCGTATGCGCATTTCAAGTTGACGCGATATTTGCTGCGAGTGACGCGCGATCCGCGGTATGGCGACAGCATGGAACGCATGATGTACAACACGATCCTGGGAGTGAAGCCTCTAGAGGCAGATGGGCGGACGTTTTATTACTCGGACTACAACTTCAAAGGGAAGAAGGTGTATTCGCCGCACCGGTGGCCGTGTTGTTCGGGAACGCATCCGCAGGTGGCGGCGGATTATCGGATCAACACGTATTTGCGCGATGCACGCGGCGTATGGGTGAATCTGTACATTCCCTCGACTGTGCGCTGGACGCAGGATGGGGCGCAGGTTTCGCTGGCACAGAAGAGTGAGTATCCGTATGAGCCGCATGTTTCGTTTGAGGTGAAGGCGTCGAAGGCGGCGGAGTTTGCGGTGAATTTGCGGATTCCGAGCTGGGCTGAGGGAGCGTCGGTCGCGGTGAATGGGAAGCGGGAGGCGGCTGGGGCGGGGACGTTTGCCCGGGTGCAGCGTCAATGGAGAGATGGGGACCGGATTGAGGTCGAGTTGCCGATGAAGACGCGGCTGGAGGCGGTGGATGCGGGGCATCCGGAGACTGTGGCCTTGATGTTTGGGCCGCTGGTGTTGTTTGCCGTGACGAATGCGCAGCCGGCGGTTTCGCGAGCGCAGCTGCTGGCAGCTAGGAAGATTGGGGCCAGGAGTTGGCAAGTGGCAACCGCTGACGTGCCTTTGAGGATGCTGCCTTGGACTGAGATTGGAGAGGAAGGATATTCGACCTATGTGCGAGTAACGTAAGAAAGGGCAAAGCCCCGAGAGTGTCGCCTATCTTGGCCGGTGCTAAGCTCGTGTCATGCAATCGGTCGATCGATTGGCGATTTTTGAGCGCCTAAAGCATTCGGTCCAGCTACTTGCTTCTCCACCGGACGTTCAGCTAAAAATGCTTCCATGCTCTGTCAATAGAGCAGACGAACTCGCGCTCGACTTCGACCTCTGGCGGGAGATCGTGTTAAACAATTTCCGCTCTCAACTAAGCGCAAAGCAGATGTCCGCTATTGAAAAGATTGATCGGAGTCTTTCCCTGTTGACCCGCATGAGACCAGAGTGCTGGACGGAGGAAGCAGTGCGCCAATCCGAGGAGTGGAAACGTATTCGTGCACTTGCCGGTGATGCCCTCAAGTCGTTCGGTTGGCCTCTGGAAACCCCGCCAAGCCATGCGGATGAGTTCGTGGAAGGACCCTGACTGTTGCGAAATCGCATTTCACTCGGAATGGTAGCTGAATGTTTGTAATTGACGACGAAGCCCACTGCGAACTGCAGGGAAAGTTCGAGACAAGAGCCGAAGCAATGTCGGAATTGGAGTGCAGGGCATTGATTCCGTGGAATGAGGAGCCTAACCGTGCGCCCTGTAGAAATTGGCGGAACTGCGGTCGGCGATATGTGGTTTTGGAGTGGAACGACGCAGGAGATGAACTATCGCGGGAGCCCATACTTTCTGTTTCAGCGAAGGGTGTGGAATGGCGACCGCGATGATTTTGTCGCTTCGTCAAGAATAAAGGGCGATAGATTGCGACATGGTTCAAGCGGGCTCAGCTACCCGCGGCCCGATACACCTGGGCCGCAGGACAGCCGAGGGCGGCTGTCCCTCCACTAGGCTCTCATGTCTCGCAAATTCGGCGAGACATGGGGCGTCCAATTTTCCGGTTTTCGCTCAATTCCGCGAACTTTTGATTGCGCGCTTTCGCGCAACCCCGAAAAAAGATTCCGGGGCTACACGATTCATCACAACTTCGGCAGGACGATTCCCTTCTGTGACTGATACTTTCCTTTTCGGTCGGCGTAGCTGGTTTCGCAGATTTCATCCGACTCGAAGAAGATGATCTGGCACAGGCCTTCGTTGGCGTAGATGCGGGCCGGCAGCGGCGTCGTGTTTGAGATTTCAAGCGTGACGAAGCCCTCCCACTCGGGCTCAAACGGTGTCACGTTGACGATGATGCCGCAGCGGGCATACGTGCTCTTGCCGACGCAGATGGTCAGCACACTGCGCGGGATCTTGAAGTATTCGACGGAGCGCGCCAGGGCGAAAGAATTCGGCGGAACGATACAAATGTCGGTTTGAACCGTGACGAACGATTTTTCGTCAAAGTGCTTGGGATCCACCAAAGCGTTATTCACGTTGGTGAAGATCTTGAACTCGTCGGCGACGCGCAGGTCATAGCCATACGAAGACAGGCCGTAGGAGATCACGCCCTCGCGCACTTGTTTCTCGGAGAACGGATTGATCATGTCGTGTTCGTGGGACATCTTGCGGATCCAGCGGTCGCTCTTGAGCATGGAACTCCTAGAATTGAGTCATTGAGTGATTTTTGATTGAGTCATTTGAATCGGATGCGAGCCAAACGCGCGATTTGCTGCGTCGCAAGAAGCGCGACGCTTCGCGCGGTTCGCTCAGATCCTTCGTCGGGCATACAGCGCCCTCCTCAGGATGACAACTGCAATTACACAATTACCCGATTACACAATTACTCAATTTCCTGGCTGGTGTGCCTGCCAGTTTACGGGAATGGTGCTCCCGTTGACAATCTCAGTTATGTTCCATAGTATCAATAACTTGAAGGACCACTTTACGCCTGCAGCCGGGAGCCTCTTGTGATCAAGCTCGATATCATCAACGAAGTTGTGGCAAAGACGGGCATCACCAAGACGAAAGCGGAGATGGCAGTCGAAACCGTTTTTGAAAGCATGAAGAAGTCGCTGGCTGCGGGCAATCGCATTGAATTGCGGGGATTTGGCGTGTTTAACGTGCGTCCGCGAAAGACGGGGATTGGGCGCAATCCGCGGACGGGCGCCGAGGTTTCGATTCCGCCGGGGCGCGCGGTGCGGTTCAAGCCTGGGAAAGAATTGCAGTCGATTGATTAACGCTTGGGTCTTGGGCGTTAGGTCTTGGGTCTTCGGCTGCACCCTTCATTTTCGCGCTAAAGAGCGCGCTCCCCGGAAGAGGCGTCCGGGGCTTCATTTTCCGGTGACAACTTAGCTTTTCACGCGCGAGACAATCTTGCGTAGCGTTGGGCGCAGGGCTTTCGCTACGGGGAATACTAATCTCCTCCAAATCCCATAGAGAGATTCGTTTAACACTACTGTAAGTGCGCCCGGATAGGTGGTCGGCGTCTCGCAGAACTGTTGTTTGAAGCGGGCGAGCGTGGCAGGAGCCGGACCCATGTTGTAGCGCTTGACCCCCATCGCGTGCATGTCGCGCATGGAGCGCCAGTGGAGCAGCACTGCGGCGTGACGGTTTTCGGAATCAAAGGCTGCCAGGATGCAGTGCGCCGTCTCGCGATCGCGAAACACGACCGTATTTCCCACCAATTTTCCGTTCAGGTACAGCGAATAGACGCGGGCGCAGTTATGTTCGCGCGCCAGGCGGACGGTTTCTTCATACACCGACAGCGGGCGCTCGAGGCGGAAGTGCTTGCGGCGGGCACAGTCCTGATGCAGCGGCCATGCGGCGGCTAGCGCCTCGGGAGAATCGTCGACGCAGAATTCGTAGCCTTGCTCGGTAGCGCGGCGGAGTTTGCGGCGAACCTCGCGATCAAAACTGGCAAGCGTTTCTTCTTCACACTCACTCTGTTCGACGATGTAATCCGGGGAGAGCACCGGATAATCGAGGAAGTAGGGGAACGCATCGAAATCTTCGGCGCGTCCTGAGGAGGCGAGTTGCGTGAGAATCTCCGGATCGGAGTGGGTGAAGCGGATGAATATGTATCCGTTCTTGCGCGCCCATTCCACAAGCTCCGTGATCGCAATATGGCAGAGCGCACAGCGGGACTGGATGCAATTGGGTCCGCGGAAAACCAGACCGATTTTGGCTGGCCCCATCCCGATGGTGAGAATGCTGACGAAAGCGCGCGGACTTTCGGGCGGTCCCCATGCGAGGTAGCGCGGGCTAAGCCACAGTGGGCGGTAGGGCTCATTCCAGAACGGAAACTGGTAAAGCGAAGCTGTCGTATGGAGAAGAACGTCATTCCACTGCGCGAGATCTTGCTGACGGATTTCGAACCACGTCGCAGCAGCCGCAGGCGCGCTGGTTCGGACCCGGACGGCGGGCAGGGACACGTCTCGAATGGCAGTCAGACTCATGTGCTGTTTGCTAGGGGAGAGAAAGGCTCAAGCCGAACAGGCCATCAAGCCATCGAAACGCCGTCAGGGTTAAGATTCGACGATCCGGAAGGTAAGATCAGGGCTCCGGAATCGCGACCAATCCCTGGTGCGATTCGACTATCTTATGCCTTCATTTAACGTCTAGAAATGGCCGTTTGGTAATAGCCCGGAAGTGCCATTCCGGATGGGGACGGGATAGGTTTTGGCGCTCGCCACGGCTGGATGCCGTTCGTAGTAGCATGCAGACAGCGGTTCCGACAACCAGGCCGGACCGAAAATCAGCATGTCGGAACCGAATTCCCCTATTTCGACCTCGACTCTCGAGTACTACCATCCCCTTCCTGCACCGGAAGGGTCACCACCGACAGAGTGCTACTGGCTGCATGGATTGCTGCTGCTGGCTACGGTCTTTACGACGCTGGTGGTAGGAGCCCAGTTGGAAGCGAATTTCCGGGCGAATTTGCCGCTGTTCACGGCTGGGGACCGGGGCATCCCATTCTTCCCCTTCGGCTGGGTGATGTCCCATCCGTCCAGACTGTTGCTGGGCGTGCCTTTCTCATTCACGCTGTTGCTCATTCTGTTGTCGCACGAGATGGGTCACTACCTGTACTGCAGGTATTACGGGGTGCGGGCGACGCTTCCTTTTTTCATTCCGGCGCCAACGGTGATTGGGACACTCGGGGCCGTCATTCGGATTAAGGCGCCAATTCGGTCGCGGGTCGCGCTATTCGATATTGGTATTGCCGGGCCCATTGCGGGGTTTGTGGTGGCTGTGGCAACGCTGGGGGTCGCGATGACGATCTCCAAGCCACTCGCGCCGAGTATCCCGCCAAGTGACCTGCAACTGGGATTCCCCGAGATTTTCCGCCTCGTGCATCACTTACTGCGGAGTATTGAGCCACCCGCGATTGCAGGGCTTCCCTTGGCGAGGATATATCTCCATCCCATCGCAATTGCGGCGTGGGTCGGGATGTACGCCACCGCCCTGAATCTATTGCCGAGCGGCCAACTGGATGGCGGCCATATCGTATATGCGCTGGCGCCGCGAGCGCACAGGCTGATTTCGTGGCTTGCGATCGTGGGCCTCGCTTATCTGGGACGGTTCAACTACGCATGGTGGTTCTGGGGCGGGTTGATCACGGTGATGAATATCCTGACCTTCCGGCAAGAACAAGCTCCTGAGTTTCCGCTATTGCCAGTGAATCGTTGGATTCTGGCTATCTTTGGGGCAGTTATGCTGGTGCTTACGTTCACGGTCGTTCCCTTCCGCGCGAACTGACCCTCACATCAGCCAAAGCGCGTCGACATCGACGATGACCTGCGTGCGAGGGATCTTCTGTTGCGCTGCGTGGGCCAACATGGCGCGCAGTGCGCCATTGAGCTTTTCTCGGCTGGGCGACTTCAGCACAAAGTGGTAGCGATAGTCGCGCTTGAGGCGCATGATGGGTGCCGAGGCGGGACCGAGCACGCGCACTCCCTCGTGGCGAGTCGACTCGAACCACTTGCCCAGCAAGCCGGACCAGCGCAGAGCGTCGTCGAGTTTGTCGCTGCGCACCAATACATTGGCGAGGGCTGAGTAGGGCGGGTAGTGCATCCAACTGCGGAAGCGGAGTTCCTTTTCGTAGAAGCCAATGAAGTCGTGCTGGGCGGCGTATTGCACGGCGTAATGATCCTGAAAGTACGTTTGCAGGATGACTTTGCCCGGAGTCTGGCCGCGTCCGGCGCGTCCGGCAACCTGGGTGAGTAGCTGGAAGGTTCGCTCGGCAGCGCGGAAGTCAGGTAACCCGAGAGCAACATCGGCACCGACGACTCCTACCAGCGTTACGCCGTGAATATCGTGGCCCTTGGCGATCATCTGCGTGCCGACGATCAGGTCGAGTTCGCCTTCATTGAGCGCGTTCAGGGTGCGCTCGAAGTCTTCATGTCCGCGGACCGTGTCGCGGTCGAGACGAGCAATGCGGGCTTGCGGGAACATGCCGTGGAGTAACTCTTCCAGCTTTTCCGATCCCGTACCCAGGAAATAGACGTATTCGCTGCCGCAATGGACGCAGGCCTTGGGTACGGGCGCAATGTATCCGCAATAATGGCAGACCATCTTGTGCTCGCGCTTATGGTGCGTTAGCGCAATCGCACAATTGGCGCACTCGAGCTTTTGGCCGCACGTGCGGCAGAGAACCACGGGAGAATATCCGCGTCGATTGAGCAGGACCATCACCTGCTCTTTGCGTTCGAGGCGATCCTTGATTTCGGCAGCCAGTTTGCGCGAGACGACCTGTTCGTGTCCGGTCTCCTGGAATTCGAGGCGCATGTCGATGATTTCGACCTCGGGCAAGGGACGCTGCTCCACGCGGTCGGGAAGCTCAACGAGGGCATACTTGCTCTTCTTAGCGTTGAAATAGGACTCGAGCGACGGGGTGGCGGAGCCGAGCACTACGACGGCGTCGGACATTTTGGCCCGCATCACAGCGACGTCGCGGGCGTGGTAACGCGGCGTCTCTTCCTGCTTGTAAGACGAGTCATGTTCCTCGTCGACGATGATGAGGGCGAGATCGTTGACTGGAGCGAACGCCGCGGACCGCGTGCCGACCACCATGCGCGACTCGCCCCGTTTGATACGATGCCACTGCTCGGCACGTTCTTTGTCGGAGAGAGCGGAGTGGAGGATGGCGACTTCATCCCCGAAGATCTGATGAAGATCGGCGGCAACTGCCGGGGTCAGGCCGATTTCAGGAACAAGCAGAATGGCGGAGCGTCCGGCATCGAGAACGGAACGCATGCCGGCGAGGTAGACTGCGGTCTTTCCCGAACCGGTCACGCCGTGAAGAAGCATTCCCGCAAACTTGCGGGAGTCGACGCTTTCGCGGAGCTGCTTCAGGGCAGACTTCTGCGCCGAATTCAAATCGAAATCGAATGGCGAAGAACGCGGCTTGCTGCGCGAGATGGTGAAGTCCGCAGGTTCTTCGACGATTTCGACGAGACCACGACGAACCAGCGTTCCGAGCGTAGATCGCGGGACTTCGAGCGATTGCAGCGCTTCGAGAGAGAGTTTGCCGGTGTTGGCAGCGAGCGTTTCGACGATGGTTCGCTGATTCTCGTTCAACTTGCCTTCGGCTGATTTCAAGACGGCGACTCTGATCGTGCGCTTGGCGTCTTGCGGAGCAGAAAGATCTTCCCGGATGAGCCATTTCTTGCGGACCATTCCCTCGATCACCTGACGAGAGATATTCGTAGCCGAGCGAAGCGTCTCGGCCCGGACCATGTCGACGTCGGAATTTGAGAGATAGTCGAGGACACGAAATTCGGCGGCCTGCTCGTCGGGCGTGCGGCGGGAGCGCGCGGACGATCCAGACATACCGGCGAGGTGCAGCGCCATCTGCCCTTCTTCCGTGATGCGGTATCCGATGGACTTTTTGAATTCCGCGCTCAGCGGCAGCATGGTGCGGAAAACGTCGCCGATCGGCGCCAGGTAGTAGTCGGCGATCCAGCGACCGAGGCGCAATAGAAAACTGTCGAGTACTGGCGCAGCATCGAGGACGCTGATGACGTTCTTTGCGGTGACGGTGGGTTTGCGATCGTGCAATTCGACAACGATGCCCGTAGTGCGTTGCTGGCGAAAAGGAACCAGAACGCGTCCGCCGACGACGGGGCCCATGCCATCGGGGATTTTGTAGGTGAACGCCATGTCCAGCGGCACCGGCACGGCTACGTCGCAGAATAAGGGCATTGGCTTGAAGGATAAATCAGGCGGGTGTGCGAATGGTGGATGACGCACTCATTTGAGGGCTTTGCCTGCAAGGCGGACGAATGCATCCGCAGTTACACTTCTGTCTTCGGCGGGGGCTTCAATCCTAAGAACTTCATCACCATCTGCAGATCCTTCCACGCCTCGCCTTTCTGGCGCGGATCACGCAGCAAGAATGCAGGATGGTAGGTCACCGCGAGGCGGGCGCCTTGCCAATCGGGATCCGGCCGAACCCCCGCGGGCATGAAGTCGTAGAAGCGGCCGCGAAGTTCCGACATTGGGGCATTGATGGCAAGCAGGTTCTTGGCCGAGACAGCTCCTAGCGCCACGATCACTTTGGGCTTGATGACCGCAATCTGGCGCATCAGAAAAGGAGAGCAAGTATCGCACTCGTCACGCTCGGGAGTGCGGTTTCCCGGCGGACGGCATTTCACCACATTCGCAATGTAGACGTCCTCGCGGCGGATACCCATGGCTTTGATCATGTTGTTGAGCAACTGTCCGGCCCGTCCTACGAACGGTTCGCCCTGAGTGTCTTCGTCAGCGCCAGGGCCTTCCCCGACGAACATGAGATCTGCGTGCGGATTGCCGACGCCGAAGACGATCTGCTTGCGGCCCTGCTTGTGCAGCTTGCAGCGGGTGCAGTCGCCGAGATCCTCACGGATCAGCTTGAGAGCAGCAACGTGATCGGTAACGCCCTGCTCGGGCTTTGGGGCAATAACCTCGAGAATGCTTTCTTCTGCCGGCTTGGCCATGACAGCAGTTTTTCTTGGAGCCATTTCCTCTCGCGATTCTGGCTGGAACGCAGGATTGGAAGCTATATCTTCTGGTTCAGGTACGGTGGTGACAGGTGCTTCTGCAGCAAGCGGCTCGCGCCGGTAGAAATCGTAGACGCCCATTTCGTGACAATAGCGGACCCGCTCGGTCAGAGCACTACGGAGGTCCGGGGAAAGTACGCGGGGCATCGGTGCAGAGATTGTAATTCAGAATCGACGGAGGAAATTGCGAGAAGGAGAGGAAATCCCGTCTAGTTCGCTCCGACCCGAGAGCCGAGCGCTGTCACTACGTCATCCGTTAAGCTTTCACCTGCGATTTGCGGTGTTGGCGAAGCTTTACGACTTGGTCCAGCACTCGCTGGGCAACTTCCCACTTGGTGGTTTCGGGAACTTCGACGACGTCGTCGTGAGTGATGATGGTGACGGCATTGCGATCGGAATCGAAGCCGACGCCTTCGCGCGAGACATCGTTGACGACGATGGCGTCGAGGCTCTTGGACACCAATTTCTGACGGGCGTTCTCGAGGACGTTTTCCGTCTCGGCTGCAAATCCGACAACGATTTGTGCGGTCTTCTTCGCGGAAATTTCTTTCAGAATGTCGGGAGTCGCTTCCAGTTCCAGCGACATCGGACCTTTTCTTTTGATTTTCTGGTCGGCGGACTTTTTGGGCCGATAGTCGGCGACGGCGGCCGTCTTGATGACGACGGTGGCTTGCGGCAATAACTTCAGTACCGTGTCGCGCATCTCTTCGGTCGACTCGACTCGAGTGAGTTCCGCAGCGGCCGGCGGCGTGATCGACGTAGGACCACTGACCAGCAATACGCGCGCCCCACGGCGCAGTGCAACCTCGGCGAGGGCATATCCCATGCGGCCGCTGGAGCGATTGGTGAGGTACCGGACTGGGTCTATTTTCTCCCGGGTCGGGCCTGCCGTGATCAATACCGTCTCGCCAGACAGATCCTGCGATGCTCCAAGAGCCTCGAGCACGGCAGACACAACCGCTTCGTTTTCCGCGAGTCTTCCCTGACCAACCATGCCGCAAGCCAGGTAGCCCGAACCAGGCTCGACGATCTTTACACCGCGTGCCCGCAGGATTTCCAGATTTGCCTGCGTTGCTGCGTGATTCCACATGTTGACGTTCATGGCCGGGGCGACGACGACGGGGGCGGTCGAGGCGAGATAAAGCGTGGTCAGGAAATCTGTGGCGATTCCTTGCGCGAAATGCGCGATGACGTCGGCGGTTGCGGGAGCGACCACCAGCGCGTCGATGGATTGCGCCACGGCGATGTGCTCAATGGCCGAATCGATGTTGGGCGTCTGCTCTTCTCCCGGCGCGAACATGCCGGTGATAACTTTTTCTCCGGAGAGGGCGGCAAACGTGAGCGGACGGACAAACTCCTGGGCGGCGCGGGTCATGATGACCTGCACGCGGATACCGCGATCCTGCAGGAGTCGCACAATCTCGGCGGCTTTATACGCTGCAATGCCGCCGGTAACACCGAGGGCGATCTTCATAAGATTTGCGATTTCAGATTTTCAATTTCCAAATGAACTTGCCATTCGGCAATCGAAAATCATAAATCGGCAATTCCTTCTAATCTGGACCGAGAGCCTTGTCGAGCGTTTCCTGGGCTTGCTCGGCGGCGGTGCGAGTCTCGGGGATCTCCCACTTCACTTTGCCAGCGCGAATTTCATCCTGCGCAATACGACAAGGCTTGCGGGAATTCGTGTCGACCACCGGCGGCGCACCGGACTGGAGTTGCCGCGCGCGACGGGCTGCCACCAGGATGTATCGGTAATTGCTATCAAAGCCTTCGATCAACTTCATTGGGAGTCTCCCTTGAAACGGATGTTGAAGTGAATCAGTGCGAAGCTTCGAACCGTGCGTTCCGCGGAACATGGCCGTCTGTTCCGCCTATCGACTCACCGGCCTTGGCGCCCCAATCGCGCCCCATGAAATGATACCGCGAAAATTAAGACTCTGCCGAACCCGCGGGCACACTAAAGGACGCAAGGATGGGTTGCACCTTCTCCTTCAGATTGGCCAGGCGAAGACGCTCCGCGCGTTGAACGATAGCGGTCTCTTGCTCGGATAGACTCTTGTTGTCGCGGCGCAGGCGTTCGGAGAGAACAATGGCGATCAGCCTCTCGGTGGATTCTTCCAGCTTATCGTTGATCAGAACGTAGTCGTACTTGTCGTACTCGGCGATCTCGCGACCTGCCGTCAGGAGCCTGCGCTGGATCACGTCTTCGGAATCCTCACTTCGATTCCGCAACCGCCATTCCAGCGTTTTGCGATCGGGCGGCAACACGAAAATGCTGATCGCATCGGTCAGGTTTTTCTTGATCTGCGCTGCACCCTGAACGTCGATGTCGAGCAACAGATCGTGCCCGCTCTTGCCTGCGTCGCGGAGGAACTGTCGGGCCGTGCCATAACAGTTTCCGTGGACGTTCGCGTGCTCGAGGAATTCGCCGGCGTCGACCATCCGCTGAAACTCTTCCATGGTGATGAAATGATACTGCTTGCCGTTCTGCTCGCTACCCCGCGGATCACGCGTTGTATAGGAAATTGAGAAGACCAGGTTAGGAACCAGCTTTAGGAGTTCGTTCGTCAGCGTGGACTTACCTGAACCGGAAGGCGCAGAAATGATGTAGACGAGGGGCTTGCGATTTTGACTCATTCCAGGTTTTGCACCTGCTCGCGGGATTTTTCGATTTCGGCTTTCATGGCCAAGCCCGCTTCTGTGATTTTCAACGCTTCCCCGGCCAGACCGGAAGTCTTCGAAAGTAGAGTATTGGCTTCGCGGTTCATTTCCTGCAGAAGGAAGTCGAGTTTCTTACCGATCTCCCCGCCCTGATCGAGCAGTCCGAGGAAGTGCTGCACGTGAGTTTCGAGGCGGACGATCTCTTCCTGGATGTCGCTGCGATCGACGAGCAGCGCAGCCTCCTGCAAGATACGCTCTTTGTCGATGGTGGACCCGAGGAGTTCCTGCAGGCGGGACTGCAACCGCTCGCTATAGTTTTGCAACACGGCGCGGCGGTGCTGTTGCACGCTCTTGCCCGCTTCCATTAAATGCGCCATGCGGTCGCGCAGTTCACGGGCGATTCCGCGTCCCTCTTCCTCGCGCATCTGATTCAGGCGGTCTAGGACCTCGCCGACTTTCTCCATGACGGCGGATTCGATTTCTCCGTCAGCGCTTTCGTTGGCGGAATCGAGAGCACCCGGGATGCGCAAGACGGAGTTCAGATCAGGCTCGCTACTGAGGGAATACTCTGACGCGGCGGCGCGAAATGCGGCGATGTAGCCGCCTACGATTTCGCGATTCAGGGCGAACGCCTCGCTGGAACTGCGGTCGAGACTGAGCGTAACCTCGACGTGGCCGCGCGCCATTTTTTCTTTCAGGACGCGGCGGAGTTGCATTTCAAGCGAATCGGTACCGGAGGGAATTCGAAAATGTAAATCGAGAAACCGGTGGTTCACCGATTTAAGCGATAGGGAGAAGGCAATGCGACTGTTCGCGTCTGCGGCGCCGTTTCCGTTCTGGCGATGCACTTCCCCTCTGACCTGCGCGAAACCTGTCATCGAGCGTATGGACATAGGACCGATCTTTCTAGTTGTCTGCGACTGCCTTTGGCACGTCGGTGGCGAACTGCAGTTCGTACAAGCGCCGGTACGTACCGAGCCTGGTCATCAATTCTTCGTGAGCGCCGATATCGGCGATGGTTCCGTTTTCAATGACGACAATCCGGTCGGCACGGCGCACCGTCGACAGGCGATGCGCGATTACGAACACCGTGCGTCCGGTCATCAGGTTGTGCAGCGCGGACTGCACCAGAGCTTCCGACTCGCTATCGAGAGCCGAAGTGGCTTCGTCGAGAATAAGAATGGGCGCATTCTTCAGCAGTGCCCTTGCGATGGCCAGCCGCTGGCGTTCGCCGCCGGAGAGCCGTACGCCGCGCTCTCCAATGACAGTATCGTAACCCGAAGGCAGGGCAAGAATGAAATCATGGGCCAGGGCGGCACGGGCAGCGGCCTCTACCTCTTTCATGGGAACGTGCGGCAGTCCGTAGGCGATGTTGTTACGAACGGTATCGTTGAACAAGACAGTTTCTTGCGTGACGATGCCAACCTGCTCACGCAGAGAAGCGAGGGTGACGTCGCGAACATCGTGGCCATCGATGAGAAGCCGGCCCGAGGTCACGTCAAAGAAGCGTGGGATGAGGTGGACGAGCGTGCTCTTCCCTGCTCCACTGGAGCCCACGATGGCGAGGACCTCGCCGCGCCTCACGTCCAAGTTGATGTCATGCAGAGCTTGACGAGTATTGTTGCCGTTGTCTTCCCCCGGATAACAGAATCCAACCTGCTCAAAGCGGACACCCGAAGAAAACTTCGGCAGAGTCTTGGCGCGAGGTTTTTCTCTCACGTCGTCTTCGATGTCCATAAACCGGAAAATTTCTGAGGAAGCGCCGAGGGCTTGCTGGAAGTTGTTATTGAAAAGGGCAAACTTGCGAACCGGATTATAAAGGCTGAATACCGCTGTGATGAACGCAACGAAGATGCCGGGGGTCATGCGGCCATCTTTGATCTGCTCGCGGCCGAACAGAAGAAGAAGCGCGACGCCAATCATGCCGAAGATATCCATCAGCGGCGAGCTGATGGCCGCGGCTGCGACAGATTTCAGGTTCGCACGGAAAAGACGCCGGGCAGCCTTGCGGAAGCGGGAGATTTCCCAGTTTTCGGTGTTGAAGGCCTTGACGATGCGGTTTCCGGTGATCGTTTCGTGCAGAATATTTTGGATCTCGGCCAGCTTGTCCTGACCGGAACGCGTAGTGAGCCGAACTCGGGAGCCGATTTTCCGCGACGAATAAATGATGACGGGAACAAACAGCAAAAGGATCCAGGAGAGCTGCTTCCCCAATACGATCACCACTCCGGCAACGAAGATGAACGTGAAGAACTGCTGCAGGGCTTCGGCCAAAACCGTCGACATTGCGTATTGCACACGTTCGATGTCGTTCACGATGGTAGAAAGCAAGGTGCCGGTAGTGTGCTGCGAGAAGAATGCTGCCGAGCGGCGCAGGATGGCGTTATAGAGATCGTCGCGCAGATCGGTGATCATGCCGAAGCCGGCGTGATTGACGAGATAAGTTCCGGCGTAGTCGCAAATGCCTTTCAATATGGTCGACGCGACCAGAGCAAACGCGACGATGTTCCAGGCATTGGTGAAGTGGGACGGGACGAGTTGCTGTAGATAGAGGGAATAGTGGGTGTGTGGGATTGTGAAAAGCTGGATCTCTTTGGAGCCGCTCGAAGGGTTCAATACGCGGTCGAAGATAGGCCGAACCAGCAGGTATTTAAATGCATCGAGCGCGCCTACGGCGGCCATCAGCAGCACGGACGTCAGGATCTGCCACCAATGGGGCAAGGCGTAGCGAATCAGCCGAGTCAGTTGCCGCATGAGACTCCTGTGCAGAACGGACCGCAACCGCTTGCCGTCGGTCGAGTGGGGATGGAATGCAAGGTTTCATTCTAACGTGAGTTTCACGCAGAAACATCCGTGATTCAACGGAGGGAACCTGGAACCTGTGCAGCGCCCGGGGATTCAATTCGCAGGTAGAAGGTTAATGCAGCAAGGCTTGCCGGCAGGAATGACCTGCAGGTAGGAAAACTGCCAGACTCCGGAGTTCCTGGATGCTACTGCACGAATCGTACCAGTACCGCGCGGGCCCGAGATCGGAATGCCCAGGTCGGCTGCCCCGGTGCTTCCGTTCACGTGCAGTTCCCCCGAGACGAACCAGCCAATGCGCAGGGGCTCGCCGAATTGTTCGTGTACCTCTGGATTGGCCAGGGCTTTGGCAACGGACTGTTGGTAAACGTCACTGTGGTGGAACGAGAACATCACGATCGATATAACGCCGGCTCCGAACAACGCCATCAGGAACAGCAGAGTTAGGACACCGAGGGGAATCTTCCAGCGCGGATGACGTTCCAGCCAACTTTTTTCCATGGGCTGCGGAACCAGCGGATAGGGAGAGGTCGGCATGCGAGGTCACTTGGGGCTATCGCGGTGCACAACTTTCACCCGATATCCCGCCCGGCGAAGGTATTTACCCACCTCTTCGGCGATCATCACCGAGCGGTGCTGCCCGCCCGTGCAGCCGAATCCGATGGTCAGATAGCTTTTTCCCTCGTGGATATAGTGCGGCAGCAGGTAGACGAGGAGATCGGAAATGCGGGAGACGAACTCGCGCGTTTGCGGAAATGAGCGAATGTACTTCGCCACGCGCGGATGGCGGCCGGTTAACGGGCGAAACTCGGGGACAAAGTGCGGATTAGGGAGGAAGCGCACATCGAAGACGAGATCGGCATCTTCAGGAACACCCTGCCGGAAGCCAAAGCTCACGCAAGAAACCAGAATTCCTTTTTCCGGCGACTTCTCATGGAACTTCTCGTAAATGTGGGCGCGGAGTTCGTGAACGTTGAACTTCGACGTGTCGATCACATAGTCCGCCAGGCGACGGATCTGGCTGAGGTGACGCCGCTCGGTCTTCAAAGACGCCTTCACTGGAGAGTCGGTTCCCAACGGATGCGGACGGCGGGTCTCGCTGAAGCGGCGCAGCAGGACGGCGTCTGACGCCTCCAGAAACACAACCTTTGTCGGAATCGTGCGCCGCACAGACTTCAGGATAGAAGGCAGTTTCTCAAGTTTCGTTCCTTCGCGCACGTCGACGACGAGCGCAGTCCGGCGAATTTCGCCTGTCGGCACGGCTAATTCTGCGAATTGCGGGATGAGATCGATGGGAAGGTTATCGACGCAGTAGTAGCCGAGGTCTTCGAACGCCTTCAACACCGACGCCTTCCCCGAACCGCTCATGCCGGTGATGATAACCAGTTCCGGGGTGTGCACTGTATCGCGCGGTAATGATTTGCCGACACGTTTCGGGTTCGCTCGTTTTGCGCTGGAAGGCTTCTTGGCAGCCATACGCTGGATACTAGCATTGATGATGCGACTCGCCGGCAGGATACAAATTGGCAATTCAGGTTCATCCCGGTCGTGCGGGTGTGCCTCGCTATATGCAATAGAAAATCGCAATTCGAGATTGTGTCCGGCGCGGGCGTGCGGGTAATCTATGGCGTCATGAAAAAGTTCGAAGAACTGACGGAACGGGAAGTATTAGCCCTCGCCATTGCGCTGGAAGAGGAAGACGAACGTGTGTACTCCGATTTTGCCGAGGGATTGCGGCAGGATTATCCGGCGACCGCGTCGATGTTTGAGGGGATGCGTGAGGAGGAGTCGGGGCACCGGCGTCGTTTGCTTGAGTTGTTTCAGAAGAAGTTCGGGGAGCACATTCCGCTGATCCGGCGGCAGGACGTGCGCGGGTTCGTCGAGCGGCCTGCCCTGTGGCTGGTGCGCCCTCTGAGAATCGATGCGGTACGCAAAGAAGCATCGACCATGGAAGTGGAGACGCGACGCTTTTATGAAAAGGCGGCGGCGCGCACGCAGGATGCGAGCATCCGGCAGTTATTGGACGATCTCGCGACTGAGGAGCGCGAGCACGAGAATCGCGCCCAGGAACTCGACAAGCAGAAACTTCCCGACAATGTGAAGGCCGACGAGGAAGTCGCGCAGCGACGTTTGTTCGTGCTGCAGATCGTGCAGCCCGGGCTGGCTGGCCTGATGGATGGTTCGGTCTCTACACTGGCACCAGTTTTCGCCGCGGCGTTCGCGACTCACAAGAGCTGGGATGCATTTCTGGTCGGCATGGCGGCGTCGGCTGGCGCAGGTATCAGCATGGGATTTGCAGAGGCGTTGTCGGACGACGGAAGCCTTACGGGACGCGGGCATCCCTGGGTTCGGGGCCTCATCTGCGGCGCAATGACCGCGGTGGGCGGAGTTGGACATACGCTGCCGTTCTTGGTGAAAGACTTTCGAGCGGCGCTGTTTGCGGCCGGAATTGTAGTGCTCGCCGAGTTGGGCGTAATCACGTGGATTCGAAAACGCTACATGGACACGCCGTGGGTTACGGCGGCTTTGCAGGTGGGCCTGGGCGGGGTATTGGTGTTTATCACCGGGGTACTAATTGGCAGCTCGTAATAGGAGCGCAGCTTGCGGATCAGAAGCATACCACTGCTTGTATTCTCGTTGGCGCTGATCCTGACTGGCTGCGGTGGTACCTGGGTGGACGACGATCGAAATTTCGACCGCGTGTTTGGTGTCGACAAGCCCACGGATGTGAGGATCATTCATAGCTATTACTGGAAATCCAGCCATTGGAGCACTGAGTATCGATACTTTATTGCGCTCCGCGCCTCCTCCAAGTTTGTCGAAGGACTAACAGATGCTCGGCTCATGAGCCCAAGCGTTCCGGATGCGGCCATGGTAGCTTCCTGCGGAGACAAACCAGAGTGGTTCCTGCCCAGAACCCTGAGCGACTACGAAGGATGGATTCCTAAAAGTGAGGATCGGTATCGCGTGTTTCGCGACAAGACCGACGGAACTCTCTTCGTATGCGATCAGCGACTGTGACGCCACCTCACGTCAGGGTTGAGTGTCGAGCGGGTGCGTGCTCTTCTCGTAGAACTCCTTCTGCAACTTCGGACTCACGTCGTCGGCCTTCACCGCCTTGATCGTCTTCACAATCTCGTCGATCCACCAGTTCATCTGGAACTCGCCGAGTTCCTTGGTGGCTACTGAGCCATCCCCTGAGTAGTGAAACGGAAAGCGCGTGTACCACCATATGCCGGTGTACACGCCTTCGGGCAACTTCTGCCTCGCCTGATCGGCTCCGGACTCGTTCTTGGCGCGGTCGAGATGAACCAAATCTGGGTGCGAGACCATCATATTCGCCGTCTCGCTTTCCCCGGCGTGCCAATCCACTCCTGAACTCCTTTTCCCCGGCCCACCAGACGGGGGCGTGCGCTCATCTGTGATGTAAACGACGTAGTCGTGAGGCTTGTCCAATTGCGTCTGCGCAAAGTAAGGAAGCAGGCTCTCGTTGCCACCGTGTCCATTGACGATCAGGACTTTCTTACAGCCGTTGCGGGCCATCTCGTCAGTGGTCTCCTGCAGGAGAGCCAGTTGCAGACTGCGGCTGTAGGAGATAGTTCCGGGCTCGTGTCGCGCCTCAGCGATCTGACCGAAGTAATATTCAGGGAACACAACGGCGTACTCCTGCTCCGCAGCGTGAAGAGTGGCATAACGAACGTCGAGGAGATCTGTTCCGATCGGCAGATGTGGACCGTGCTTTTCGAGAATGCCAAAGGGCAGCAGGCAAGCGCCTTGCGACCGATGGACTCCTTCCCGGAAATCCGATGCAGTGAGCTCTTCCCAGTGGACCGAGAGCTTGGCGGTCTGGGGCGTCCCGGGAGTTTGAGCCGGCGCCGAAGCATGAAACATAGCGATGAGTACGGTGAGAAGGAGAGTTGTGGAGAGGATTCTTTCAGCAGCACGGATCATGGCTTCGTTTCCTCGCGGGGCGAATTCTAGCATGCATTCTGGCCTATTAAAACGATTCCGTATGCCGTAGTTCGGCTTGTTAGGTTACGCTCTAGATCATGCGAGTGATCTTTCAATGAGTCGCCGGATCCGATTGAGTCGAACAGGGAGGACTTTGCTGTTCACTGCGGTCGCGGTATTCGCCGTTTTTCTGGGGAGTTCAAGTTCGAGAGCCCAGAAGCCCGAGCTATCCAGCGTCGACAGCAAGGACAGAATCTTTCACGTTCGCTATCCGAAATCACTGTTGGTTTGCAGTCATCTGGATGGCGAAAATCCCGATGTGTGGTCGCCGAAGGAATGCATGGCGGAAATCCCGGTATGTGACAGCAGTGGGCACGCGGGAGACGTGCTCATGTGCCTGGCGTATCCGAGTTCGGAATTTCGCGCGACAAGCCTGCAGGCCGCTGCATTTTCCGTAAGCCGCCTGCAGAACTTGAACGCCCAGGAATGCCTGCACAAGTGGGCTCGAACGGATACAGCGAACATTCATGAAGAAAAGATCGGGGGCCTCGCGTATCGCGCGGCGAAATCTCAGGAGACTGCAAGCAGCCACGTTGCCGAGCAATCGGCCTATCGCATTTCTCACAACCAGGCTTGCTATGAATTGGATGTGACCCTGGTAACTGCGACGGATACGGCATTTGCGGTGGAAGATGCTCCGCGAAAGATTACGTCGATGGAGCGTGAAAAGATTCTCGCGCTTCTTCACCAGGCATTGGCAGGATTCCATTTCCTGAAGTAACCAAAGTCACGAAAACTTACTGTCCGCGCTTGGGTTAAATGTATCGAGCAGATCGAAGCATTGCAGGAGCGAAACTTGAGAGCATTCGAAAGAACTGTGTTCCTGGTTGTCATCGCTTTTGTCCTTATTACGGGGATTTCGTCCGCACAGGACCTTGTGCAAGCGCCTCGTCCAGATGGAGCAGAAACCCCGTTGCGCGTATACTCGCCCGCGGTGAGTGGGTGTGCCCCCCTCGCTCTGATTTCTCCGGGAGCCGGCGGGAGCGAGGACGGCTATTCGTACTTGGCGAAGGCTCTGCAGGAAGACGGCTGGCGCGCGATCGTGATGGGACACAAAGAGAGCGGAAGCGCGGCTCTGCGTTCCGACATGCGGGAATCCCACGGGGTCAAGAAAGGGCTGCAGGAATTGGTGAATGATCCCGCGGCCTACAACGCGCGCATGATGGACATCGCTGCGGCTCTCCAGTGGGCGGAAGGATCATGCAAGGTGCCGTTTGTTGCACTCCTCGGGCATTCCATGGGCGCGCGCACCGTCCTTCTGGAAGCTGGATCGAAGAACAACTATGGCGTCAAGGGTTCGGATCGATTTGCCGCGTATGTTGCCCTGTCTCCCGATGGTCCCGGTCCCATGTTCCCCAAAGATGCGTGGGATGGGATTCACAAGCCTGTCCTTATGTTGACTGGAACCCGGGACGGCTCGCTCGATGGCGATTGGAAGACGCGCACCATTCCCTACGACGATATGCCGGCTGGATGCAAATGGCTGGGAGTGATTGATGGTGCGACGCACATGAACTTCGCCGGTGTGGGATTCGCCGGATCCACGGAGAAGCTGACTTTGCTCGAGACAAAAGCTTTTCTGGACGGACTGCGCGGCGGGAGGTGTGGGACGCCCGTGCAGGCGGAAGGGATTTCGGTCAAGAGCAAGTAGCAGCAGGGGCGAAGTCCTTAAGGGCAAAATCCCCACCCTGTCCAAAAGCGCAACCAGGGTGGGGCGCCCTGAACTCGTTTTCGCTGTCAGCTACTTTAGGAAGATCTCTTGCAGCAGTTCTGAACTCACAATCTCCCGAATCTCGGCGCGCTTTTCACCAAGCTGTTGTGCAGCCTGCTTGCTGCCGATGATCTTGTCCCGCACCGCCTCTCCTTTGGCTGCAAGGCCGTCCATAGCCGCATAGTTCTTGTATTCGATCGCAACTGCGATATCCCAATCTTCCGGGTTGTTCTTAGTTTGCTTGAGAAACACTTTGTAGTCGAGGATGATCCCCTCTTTCTTCTGTTCCTCGACAAGCGGCTTAGTTGATTGCTGCAGGCTGGTGAGATAAGCATCCATCTGCGTAGGTTTCACTCGAATCAGTTGCACGCGCCAGATCGGCCCCTCGGTGTAGTGCTCCTGAGCAAACACCGCCGGCGTGAGGAAAAACAGAAATGCCACGAACCGATAGAGATGCTTCATGTTTGATCTCCTGAGTTTCGGTGATTGAAAGGCGCGAGGATCATACGCTCTCGCTCGCCATTTACCAAAGATGAAGAGATTCCGCGCGCGGGCAATCATGGACGGGCCGGGCGGCCCGTCCACACAGGAGCTTATCTGCTGTTTACGGCACTTCGATCAACTCCATCTTGTCGTCACGACGACGGCGATGGAGCACCATCAATTTCCCTTTGGGGTCATGGAATACGAACACGTCGAGGTCCCTGAAGTGTGCTTCTTTGATCGCCTCTTCCAGAGTCATGGGACGCACCGCGACCGCGTCTTCGGAGCGGATGAGGTGGACCTCCGTAGTCTTGGCGACGGCTGGGTATTTGTGAACCATGACCGGGACGGCGGTCTTTTCCGATAAACCGACGGCAGCCGCCAATTGTTCTTGCGGCGCTTCGTGACCGCCATTCCATTTCTTTACTTCTTCACTCTTCCGGGCGGAGCGCTTTTTCGACTGCCACTTCGTCTTGTACTTGACAGCTTGTTTTTCGAGGTGATCGAGCGCTTCGTTGACGGCAATCGACATGTCCTTGGCCTGGGCCAGCCCAACAATCGGGCCGTTTCGAGGACTAATGGTAATTTCGGCTTTATGACGGTGTTTTTCGACGGCAAGGATGACCTTGGTTTCAAACCGGTCGCCCAGGATTTTGCGGATTTTGGTAAGGCCGGATTCTACTTCTTTGCGGATGGCGGAAGTGACTTCGTATTGTCTTCCGGTGTACTCCACGTTCATGAGCGCCCCTCCTAGAAATTCACGTGATCGAGATAAAACGGGCACTGCATTGGAACAAAATCAGAATTGAGAAGTCAGAATGCAGAAGTGAACTGCGTTCGGCATACCAAAGTCTCTTTACTTCTTCCTTCTAGCTTCTTACTTCTGTCTTCACTTCTTTACTCTTCGTTGGTGTGTGCTCGGGATGCGCATGTCTTCCCGGTATTTGGCCACCGTGCGGCGGGTCACCTGGATTCCCTGAGACTGCAGGATGCGGGTGATCTGCTCGTCGGTCAGCGGACGAGTTGGATCTTCCTCTTCGATCAGCTTCTTCACACGGCGCTTCAGGATGAGCAAGGATGTTCCGCCACCCTCAGGGCCCTGCACACTCTCGGAGAAGAAGTAGCGCAACTCGAATACGCCCTGTGGTGTGTGGGCATATTTGCTGGCCACGGCACGGCTTACCGTCGAAGGATGCACGCCGATCTCTTCGGCCACCTCCTTGATCATCATGGGCTTCAGGAAATCGATTCCTCGTTCCAAAAACTCTTGCTGGCGGGCGACAATCGAGTAGCAAACCTTGGTGATTGTCTGCTTACGCTGCTCAATATTCTTGATGAGCTGAATTGCGCTCTTATAGCGTTCCTTCACGTAGTCGCGCGTGTTCTTGTCGTTGGTGCCATCGCGCGTGACCAGCTTCTTGTAGGCCGGATTCAGGCGAAGCTGGGGCATGTCTTCATCGTTCATGATGACGAGCCATTCGTCGCCGTGTTTCACGAACGCAACGTCGGGTTCAATCAGTCGCGCCTGAATCTTGTTGTACTGCAGGCCGGGACGCGGATCGAGGGTGCGGATGTAGTCGAGCGCGGCTTGAACGGCTTCGATGGGGCGTCCGACAGCCTTGGCGATTTCCTTGTACTGCTTGTTCTGCAGGCCGCGGAGGTGATCGACTACTGCTATGGCGTCGTTCAGGACTTGCGCGGTGCCGTTGCCGTTCTTCTGCTGCGCGAGTTGCGTTTGATGATAGCGAAGCTGCGATAAAAGGCACTCACGCAAGTCGCGGGATCCGACGCCGGGAGGATCGAGTTGGCGAACGACTTCCAGCGCTTCGTGCAGGTCGGCGACAGTAAATCTCGGCTGATGGGCTGGCGATGCTTGCGCCGCCGGCTCAGGTGCTGGAGCCGCTGCGGCAGCCGAACTCGACGACTGGGAAATAACGGTGGCCTCGACCGGGTGCTCTAGCGGCTGAGCGATCTGCAGTAGCTCATCGTTGGCGGCTTCGATCGAATCGTCGTCGTGAATAACTGATGGTAGGTCCGCGTCAGAGTTTCCGCCGTCGACCGCGACGTCCGCCAAGCCTAACGCCTGCGCTTCACTGACAATGTTCTTGGCGGTCTCAGCATCGGCTTCCGGAGATGCGGGAGGAGCTACGCCCAACAACTCATCGTCGCTGGCGATCAAATAGCCATCTTCGTTCAGGTTGCCGACAATCAAGTCGGCAGCCTCGCGGACCTCAGGACGCAAGCTGAGCGCACCCAACTGCCACGAGAGATGGTCGGTCAGGTTGGTCGGCTTGGAGAGGAAATTCTCGAACGACGGGCGCTCGATCTCTTCCATCTCGCTGTGCGTACGGTATCCGGGATCGAGGTAGTCCTGAAAAAACGAACCAAAATCGATTTCTTCGAATGGATCTTTCTTCTCGACCGCGGTGATTGGATTTTCTTCGGTGGTCGCCGTGGCCGCGCGGTCGCGGTCCTCTTCCTTCTTGCCAATCTCGTCCAGAAGTGGAACCGAGTCTTCCAGTTCCTCAAGAACAGGATTCTCCACCATCTCGGTATTGATCATGTCCTTGAGCTCAAGCTTGTTGAGCGCGAGGACGGACACCATCTGCACCAGGCCGGGCGTGAGGATCTGGCGCTGCGAGAGCTTAACGCTAAGTTTGTGCTGTAACAAAACCATGTCGTTAGTCGTTTGTCGCTAGTCGCTCGCCACTCATCATTGCTGCTGGCTTCTCGGCTCGCCAACGGCCAACGACGAAGGACCAACGACGCCCTTCTCACACCAGCGAGAAACTCTCGCCTAAATACACCCTTCTCACTTCCGGATCGCTGGCCAACTGGCTGGGCGGTCCGTGACGGAAGATTCTGCCGTCGTCGATAATGTAGGCCCGGTCGGTGACCGAGAGTGTTTCGCGAACGTTGTGATCGGTAATCAGCACTCCGATGCCGCTCGCGCGCAGGCTGCTGATGATCTTCTGCAAGTCGAGCACGGCGATGGGGTCGATCCCCGAAAACGGTTCGTCCAGCAAGATGAATGTGGGGTTGATGCACAGGCAGCGGGCAATCTCCACGCGCCGGCGTTCCCCACCGGAAAGGGCGTATCCGCGGTTCTGGCGGATGTGCTCCAGTCCCAGTTCGTCGATGAACTTCTCCATCTTCTCGCGGCGCTCGTGCCAGGAAATCGGTTGAGCTTCCAAGACCGCTAAGATGTTTTCTTCGACGGTAAGTTTGCGAAAAACCGAAGCTTCTTGCGGGAGATAGCTGATGCCATACTGGCGGGCCCGAAGATACATGGGAACGTCAGTGATGTCCTGACCGTCATACAGCACGCGGCCAGTGTCAGGAGGAATCAGGCCAACAATGGCGTAGAATGTCGTGGTCTTGCCTGCGCCGTTAGGGCCTAATAAACCAACAACTTCGCCCTGTTCGACCTGCAAGCTGACCCCGTTTACAACGCGACGGCCCCGGTAGGACTTCCCGATTTCTTCCGTGGCCAGAATACGCATTTATCGTGCCACTCGCGTCGTTGTTACCACAGGACCGCTTACTTCGCCTTCTACGAGCACCCTATCATCGCGTCTAAAGAAAGTCAACGAAACCCCCGTAATCTTGCCCTGTTCGGCATCAAAAATGCTGGGCGGACCGCCCGTGAGGACGAATTTCTCCTCTGCTGCGGTGTAGACCAGCTTCTGTCCCTCCGCACGGCGGTTGGGTTCCTGCTCCTGGATCAGCACATCTCCTTCGGCGACCATGTGGTCGAGTTGCCCGGGGGTGGCAATGGACTGCTGGTCCGTCGTCTGACTTCGCGGCAGCAGGTAGGCGTCGACCGTCTTGGATGACGCGGTAAAGTCGGAACTCTTCGCCTGAACTGCCCCTTCGTAGTGAATCTTCCGCTCCGAGTCGGTATAGGTCAGTTTGCCGGAGGTAATTGCGATCGATGTGGATGACGTAGCTTTGGATTTGCCCTTGGGCGACGACTCGGCGGGTTTGTTGGTGGTCTTCTCCTGCTGAATGAGAACGGTCTGAACAGGCTGTGCAGCTGTGCCTTGCGCAACGACGGAGCGGTGATCCCGGTCTAATTGGATGGAGGGCGCCTCAATCACGTTGGCGTCCTGCCACAGGCGGGCATTGCCGGTATAGAGCGCGGTCCCGGCCGTGTGGTGAGCCGTCATGGTTCGGGAAGTGACGTGAATGGGAGAGGCCGACGCGAGCAGGGCGCCATTCGGCTGTTCCTTCAGGTCGCTGTACGTGCTCTTGACCTCGCCCTCGGCCAAGGCGTCACCGGATGCCCGGTTTATCCGAATGGTCTTCGCAGTGGTCGCCATCCCGCCGTTGGACACGCGCGGGCTTCCCGTCAGCACCAGAACCTGGTCCACCGGCGTGTAGCGCGCATTGCTGGCGGACGCCTGCACTCTCTTATCCGGCGTCTCGTTGTCGGTATAGGACACATTTCCCTGCTGCATAATGGCTTCAATCCCACTTTGTGGCAAGAACGAGGCATCCACCGAATCGCTGGTACTGACGCGATCCGGCAGTCCGGGAGCGGAGTTCACGATTCGGGCATTGGGAGCGCCGTGAACCGCGCTGAGACGATTGCGTCCATCGGCCGGGATGAATTTCGCTTCAAACTGGTCGGCGGTTACGACCGTCTCTTGCGGAACCTTGCGGGATGGTCCGGAGTCTGGGGACGAAATGATGATCTGCGCCGCGCCAGATGTCCGCGCGCGCTGCAGAGTGTGCCCATGCGCAACATCAAAATCAATGGCCGGGGCGGTAAGATCTAAATCCTGCGGCGCAGTGGTTGCGCCAGGCTTAGGAGTTGCTTTCTGAATGAGGTGAGCGCCCTCCACCGCATGAACCTTTTGCAACTGATTTGGGCCGGCAAAGTCGAGAATCATGCGGCCAGCCTGCCCCTGCATTGCCTGCGAGCCGGTCTGGTCGAAGTGGACATTTCCGGTGAGCACCGCGGAGCGAAGCTCATCGC